>Ga0210003_1000037_pt1 | contig 123480 bp, 125 predicted proteins | sample LantaG_FD_182804 | JGI IMG/M metagenome (GOLD analysis project Ga0210003, IMG submission 182804) | Deep subsurface microbial communities from Baltic Sea to uncover new lineages of life (NeLLi) - Landsort_02402 metaG (SPAdes) (version 2) | ecosystem: Environmental > Aquatic > Marine > Oceanic >... | reverse complement strand
GGTGCACTTAGGTGTTTTCTAAATAAGGGTGCCATGGGAGTATTCCATTGGTAAGTAAAATCTTGCTGAAAGTTTACGAAAGAGAAATTTTATTTGCCTATGAAAAAATGCTCAGCGGGAACTGCTGTAGTTTAAGCAATACCTTGAGGAAGAAAAAGTGATCTTATTTGGAAAGAAAAGTGCCCAAAAGAGCACTGGAGATCGTTGCATGCAGCCATTTTACGTGATTAGAGGAATTTTAGATCAACTGTTCAGCTTCTTTAAGAAGCCTTCTTCACCCAATTTATCCAAGAAGACTTCGAGATTTTTTTTGCTAATGGAGTCATTACAGTTCGCGAAGAACCAAAGATCATTTCGGAAGTCTTCAGGGAGGTCAGCAAATTTCTTAGGGGCATTGTCAAAGATGAGCCTTTGATCTCTTAGACTTTCTATGATTCTCAATAGTGTAGAGAACTGTTCAATAACCTGTTCTATGGACATTTCATTCTGGGAAGCATTTACTCGGTAGGCATCTCGGAAGCTAACAAACCGCTCAATATCTTCCTTGGGGATAGCTGCTATCTTTTGAATAGCTTGCGTATCACCATTAGTGAGCACATCGCTATTTGCTTTATGAGCGCTTGTCATAACAGTGTGGAATCCTTTTGCTTCTCCGTATGACATCAATCGCATTTTGTGACTGCTTTCGACAAATCTCACTTGCTTTGCTCCGATAATTCCTTTGAAAAATTTTACATGCTCAGAATTTAATTTCGGAGGGTGTGTGTCATTATAACCGCTCACTTTTCTCATATGAGTTCGGAAAGCAGTTTGAACTGTATTTGGAAGTTGGATCAGCATATTCCCAAATTGAACGTCTGTCCACATATTGGTATCATCTTTGAAAAAAGCTATGATTTTCGTGATGGCAACGAATTCCTCTAAAACGAGAGGAGTATTTCGTTCACCCCCATAATGAGCTTTATAATGAGTAAATTCAGCGGAGCTCTTGCCGTCTTGTAACATCTCGACATGAGATTCTACATCGAATAAATTTGCGAGAACGGGAGAGGTATCTTGAATTCTAGGTTTTAAAGGAGGAATAGAAAGCTCCGGTTCTTGCTTTGCATCCATTCTCAATTGAAGTTTTTTGATAAATTGTTGAACTCCATTTTGGGAAGCACTTCTCCGAGCTTCTATAAGTTGATCTTTCAATTCTCCTGAAAACTTGCTCTCTAAATCAAAGAGTTTTACCCATAGGTTTGGGCCTTCTTTTTTAGCAAGATCTAGAGTTTCTAAGATAGCTCCAAATTCATCAAGAACATCCTTCTCATCTCGTGCCTGACCATATTTTTCTTTATAAACGATGTATTTCTTATGTTCACTTCTTGTATGTAGATTGAAATTTCTTTGAGGAATAGCTACAACTTCTCTAGGCGCAGGATGATCGGTTTTAGCTTTTCCTAAGGAGCGGATTGCCTTTAGGGCAGAGCCAATGGCTTTGATCCCAATCCCCATCGGGGTATAGGCTAGGTGGCTTGTTATTGAGTGGAAACAGGCTTTGATTGTATTCATAACTATCCTCACGCTTTTTATTAATTATAGATATATCTTAACATTTTTTTAATAAAATGTCAATTAAATTTTAGAATGTAAGTTGTTGGTAATAAGGTGAATGTATTTGAATTGTTAGTTATTAAATCACAAGAGCTTACATCGAAGCTCTGTAGCTAAGTACTTAAGGGATCACTCTTTAGCTTGAGAGGGGAGGGTCTTGTCTATGGGCCGATAGATGAGGCGGACGCCTCTTTGGCCGGTGGTGAAGCAGTAGAACCACTCGACCATAACACCAAATCTATTGCGGAAGCCGATGAGGTAGACGATGTGGATGAAGCACCAGGCGAGCCAGGCGAGGAAGCCTGTGAGCTTGAGTTTGCCCATGACGGCGATGGCTTTTTTGGTTCCGATGGTGGCCATGCTCCCTTTATCGAGGTATTTGAAGGGGGGGCGGTCCTTGGGGGCATATTTTTTGCGAAGAATTTTAGCGACGTAGTGTCCCTGTTGGATGGCTGTGGGGGCGATCCCTGGTAGGGGCTTTCCTTTTTTGTCTTTGGCAGAGGAGGCATCGCCGATGACGAAGATCTCGGGATTGCCTGGGATGGAGAGGTCGGGCTCTACGATGGCCCTTCCTGCTCTATCAAGGGGGACGTCGAGGTTTTGCAGAAGGGGAGAGACTTGGTTGCCGGCTGCCCAGATGACGTTTTGGCAGGGGATATAGAGATCCTCGATTTGCACGCCGTCTTTGGTGATCTCGGTTACTTTTTTGCTTGTGAGGACTTTTACACCCATTTTCTCAAGATCTCTTTCGGCATGTTTTCCCAGGCTTTCTGGGTAGACGGGGAGGATATGGGGAACGGCTTCGACGAGATAGATTTTCGAGCGCTCGGGACGGATCTTGCGGAAGTTGCGGAACATGGTTTTATGCGCAATCTCTGCGATAGCACCTGCCATCTCAACACCTGTGGGTCCGCCGCCAATCACGACGAAGTTGAGGTATTTTTCAGCTTCGGAAATGTCGTCTAATCTTTCAGCTTTTTCAAAGGAGATAAGGACTTGTTCGCGGATTTTAAGGGCATCTTGGATGGTTTTAAGCCCTGGGGCGAAGGCTTCCCACTGGTCATTGCCAAAGTAGGAGTGGCGCGCGCCGATGGAGATCACTAAGTAGTCGTAGGAGATGATGTCGCCGTTGCCGAGAGTGAGTTTTTTGGCATTTTTGTCTATTTTTACAACATCGCCCATGATGACAGAGGCGTTGTCCTGATCGCGAAGGATCTCTCTAATAGGGATGCCGATCTCTCCTGGTGAGAGGGCTGCTGTTGCTACTTGGTAGAGGAGTGGCTGAAAAAGATGGTGGTTGGTTTTGTCGATGAGAAGGAGGTCAATTTTAGCACGCCTAAGTGATTTGGCGCAGTTAAGTCCTCCAAATCCCCCTCCAATAATGACAACTTTTGTAAACGGCATAATTTTCAAGCTTTCCATAAACGATTGTTCTATCCTAAAATTGCACTAAGATAGGAATTATTGCACTAAGAAATTTTCTCTGGTTTCGGAAGCTTAAGTTATACCGAAATACATGTAAGAAGAGGGGATTTAAGAAAAAAAGATAAGGCCTCGTAAATGCGTCAGAAAATTTATGTAGCAGACTTTTTGCAAAAGCACGAGAGGGATCTCACGCTGACCGTATTGGTTGGAAGTGAGAATCTAAAGAGACAGATTCCTAAAGCAGAATTGCATCGGCCGGGTCTTAGTTTGTCGGGCTTTATGAAGCAATTTGTTCCCAGTCGGCTTCTTGTATTTGGTGGAAGTGAGATTCTTTATTTGGAGGAGCTATCGAAAGAATTGCAGAAAGAGCGGCTTGAGGCGATTCTAACTGATCAGACACCGGCTGTAATCTTAGCTGGCAAGTACCCAGTTCCCGATTTGATTATTGAAATTTGCGCAATGAGAGGGGTCCCCGTTTTAAAAACGGAGCTCTCGACGATGGAATTTTTGACGAAGGGAAATTTCCTGCTTGCTGATCAGCTGGCACCAGTCACTACGTGCCATGGGACGCTTGTGGAGGCGTTTGGGGTGGGGGTGCTCATTCAGGGGGATTCTTCTATAGGAAAAAGTGAGGCGGCACTGGGACTCATCGAGCGGGGACATCGATTGATTTCGGATGATGTGGTGAAGCTGCGATTGCGCGAGGATGCTTTCATTGAAGGGACAGGCCCCGAGCTCAATAAGCACATGATGGAGATTCGCGGTATTGGAATCATCAATGTAGCGCACCTTTATGGGGCGGTCTGTGTAAGGAGCTCGAAACAGCTAGATCTCATCGTAAAACTCGAGGAATGGGACGACCAGGCTTTTTATGATCGCATTGGTTTAGATGAAAATTGTACCGATATGCTTGGCGTAAATATTCCATATCATATACTACCTGTTAAGCCCGGAAGGGACGTGGTATTGCTTATTGAGACAATTGTTCTCAACCATAGACTCAAATCTATGGGGTACCACTCGGCAAGAGAGTTTAATGTGAAGTTATTGGAAACGATCTCTCGTAAACAGGAAGATGCAAATGCTGAAGCTAACATCCAAAGTTAAAGTTAAAAATGATTTGGGGCTGCACGCGCGCCCTGCTACTGTGATCGTAAAGCTCTTGCAGATGAGCAAGTCTCAAGTGACTTTTTCCTATAAGGGAGCATCGATCAACGCAAAGAGTATCATGAGCATATTGATGCTAGCTGTTGGTAAAAATGGTCAAATTGAAGTAGAGGTTGAGGGCGAAGACGCAAAAGAAACGATGGAATCCTTGAAACTTGCGTTTGAAAACGAATTCGGAGAAAAGAGTGCAGAGGCAAAAACCTAAAGAGATTCACTTAAAAGGGGCTCCTGTTAGTGAGGGGATTGCCATTGGTAGACCTTACTTTTTAAGGCCTTTAGAAGAGGATATTCCCGATTTTGAGATTTCATCTCATGAGGTCGATGCGGAAGTAGCTAGGTATCGGCAGGCGATTTTCTCAAGTAAAGAGGATCTAACGCGCATACGCAGCGATTTAGCTCTCGAGGGCTCTGACGATGCTGTTTCTGCCATTGAGTCACACATTCAGATGCTCGATGATCCTCTCATCACGACAAATGTTGAAGGGAAGATTCGAGACAATCTACGCAATACAGAATCGGTTTTTCGCTCAACGATCTTCGATTATGAGACTCGGTTTCAAGAAAGGTCAGATTCGTTTTTTCATGAGCGGCTCGTCGATGTCAAAGATGTGTCAAAAAGGATTTTGGGTCACTTGCGTGATAAGCAAGATGCCCAACTCTGCGATGTTCCAGCAAAATCGATTGTTTTAGCCTACGAGGTGGTCCCATCTATTGCAGCAGCAGCGCACGCTGCGCAAGTGGGTGCTTTTATTGCTAGAGACGGGGGAGGCAACTCCCATGCTGCCTTGATCGCCCGTTCTAAAGGGATACCCTACGTTGCAGACATTGACATCGATCAGATCGAAGAAATGCGTGCTGAGATCATCATTGTGGATGGTTACAAAGGCATAGTGATTTTAGATCCTACGGATAAGACGCTAGCCGATTACCAAGAAATGCAAACGTCTGCTGCAACGCGCTACCAATTTCTACTGGATCAAGATCACTTGCCAGCCAAAACAGAGGATGGCCAAAACGTCAAAGTCTTCATCAATGTTGGGAATCCACATGACATGGATGCTTATCCTTACAAACACTGCGGTGTGGGGCTTTTTAGGACCGAATATCTTTTTTTCCAGACTAAAGAATTTTATCCAACCGAAGCTTACCAAGAAAATGCTTATCGAAGGCTTATTGATAAGATGGGCAAGCGTCCTGTGGTGATCAGAGTATTCGATTTGGGTGGAGATAAAAGTCCGAGTCTTATTTTGGGAAAGAAGACAGAACCTAATCCCGCCCTTGGGAATCGTGGGATTCGTTTTTTACTCAAGGATCCAAAGTTATTTAAAGGGCAACTGCGAGCCATCTTTAGAGCTTCTGTGGGAGCTAATGTCCGTCTACTCATTCCTCTTATCTCAGATATCTCTGAGCTCTTTCGCGCAAAAGAGATTATTTATGAAGTGCGTGATGAGTTGAGAAAGGAAAATCCTGAAATTCCCGACTTGCCCATTGGGTGCATGATCGAGGTTCCATCAGCAGTGATGCTTTGCGATGCGATAGCAGAAAATTGTGATTTTCTCTCTATTGGGACTAATGACCTAGTACAGTATACACTTGGAGTGGATCGAGCCAACCCTGCAATGAGCGATCTTTTCTATCCCGGTCATCCCAGTGTTCTTCGAATGATTAAAATGGTTTGTGTGGAAGCTAAGAAGCACAAAACCCCTCTCAGTATTTGTGGAGAGATCGCTTCGAATACACTTTTCACGCCCTTGCTCTTAGGGCTAGGACTGAAGGAGTTTTCTCTTTCTCCTCGCTATATCCCACATGTTAAGCAGGCGATTCGTGAGTGCAATCTCAAAGATGCCAAAAAATTAGCGGAAGAGGTCCTCAAGCTGAGCGACCCCAAAGACATTTCCACCCTTTTAAAACGAAAAGGGGAGGGATGACATCATACTTGCAAGATCACCATCGCCTTCTTCTGACTCGAGTTTAGAAGCGGCTTCTTCATAAGCTGCGCGGATGAGATCTTCTAGCCCTTCCACGTCTTCTGGATCTACGCACTCAGGTTTGATTTTTAGCTCTTTCATCTTGTGATCGCCACTTAAAGTGATCGTCACTAAGCCGTTGCCGCTAGTGCCTGTGACCAATTTGTTCTGCATGTCCTCACGCACCTTTGCGTATTGGTCTTGCATGGCTTTAGCTTGTTTTTTCATTTTGGAAAATCCACTGCCCATAACTTATCCTCTAATTTACAGTCCCTTCTAACTCAATGGCTGCAAAACGAACTAACGTATCGTGTTTGCTTGGATGCACACTGCTTTCAGGGGGTTTTATTTTTATTTCTTCTTTTTGCGGCTCTACTGCCGGTGGTACTTCGATCTTTTGCTCTGAAATGGGCGCTGGCTCTTTAGCCACAGGATCGTGTTTTGGAGGCTCTACTACCGGTGGAGCCATGATTTCTGGCTCTGGGATGGGAGCTGCCTCTGGAGGCTTTTCTAATTGTGGAACCTTAACCTCTAGCTCTTCGGTAGGGGGTGTAGGAGTAGACGTTTGTCCTGTTGTCTCTTCCATAGCAAGAAGCCTGGAGATGAGGCTGTCGAGGGAGATGTGTTTGCTCTTGCGCACCAAGGTCGAAAGGAGCATTTCAAGATGGATTCTTTTGAAGGGGGTTTTAGCGCTTTGCTGCTGCCACTCAATGAGTGTGTCGAGAAGGAGTACACATTGCGCATTTGTGTAGCTGCTGGCCCATTTTTGGTAAGGGCCGACTGGAGGGTGCCCCAGGTGAGTGAGAAGGTATGTGCGGAAGTGCTCGAGTAGGCTATCGATGCACGCCCCGAGATCTTTTCCTGATTCGAATAGGTCTTTAGCTAGAGAAAAAGCTAGCTCTTGGTTTTGCGTGTGGATCGCTTCATCGAGCTGGAGAAGTTGGTCTGTTTTTAAAAGGCCAAAGACTTCTCTAGTTAAATCAAAGGTAATGGGCGTTTTGCCAAAACAGATGAGCTGGTCGAGCAAAGACTCTGCATCGCGCAAAGAGCCTTCTGAGAGGTGGCTGATCTGGATAAGGGCTTCTTTTTCCGCCTCTACATTTAGCTCGCTGCAAACGCGCTGGAGTTTTTCAACGAGTGCGTCTTGTGGTATTCTGCTTAAGTTAAATCTTTGGCAGCGAGAGACAATGGTTGGAGGGATTTTGTGTGATTCTGTTGTCGCAAAGAAGAATTTCACTGTTTTTGGTGGCTCTTCTAGCGTTTTTAAAAGAGCATTGAATGCCTCTTTGGTGAGCATGTGCACTTCATCGATGATGTATATTTTAAAGCGCCCTTTGCTCGGGGCATAGCCAACAGTTTCATTGATTTGGCGGATATCATCGATGCCCCGATTGGAAGCGCCATCGATTTCGATCACATCGAGATTGCGCCCCTCTGCAATTTCTTTGCAGCTTTCGCAGGTGTTACAGGGCTCTTGCTCTGCGCTTAAATTTTGGCAATTTAAAGCGCAAGCAAGTAGCCTAGCGAGAGTTGTCTTTCCACAGCCGCGCCCTCCACAAAAGAGGTAGGCTTGGCCTAAGCGATCATGTGCAATCGCATTTTTCAAAGTTGCAACGACTGCCTCGTGACCAGCGACCTGATCAAAGCGCTTTGGACGAAATTTTCTAGGAATGATTTGATATTTTTCCATGGTAAGCTTAATTATAAAGGAGAAGCTGATTAAAAGACGAATTTTCAGATTCAGATGGGTTTCGGAGAGAAAATCGGCGCTGGAGTAACAAGCTGATAATTAATAGTCAGCGGCTTATGAAAAGGCGATTTTTACAGATAAGCTGCTGAAGGTGAAACTGCGGAATTAATCAATATATCCTAAAGGATTAGGGCTTTTTTACCCTGATTTGCTACACTAGCTGCCGCATAAACCATTTTGCTTGAGGACGATGAAGGACAAATCAAAGGAAAAAAGATCTCATTGGAAGGATTGGCTCGGGGAAGGACACTTCACCAAGCGCCTAATTGTAGCTATTCTTTTTTTTGTTGGCCTGGCGGCTTTTCTCCATTTTCGCGAAGTACGGATGGAGGTAGTCGAGCAAGGGACGATCTCAGATAGATACATTATCGCTCACGTCAACTTTGCTTTTCCCGATGAAGAAGCCTCCCTTGTAATCAAACAGCAGTCGGTCCGAGATATTGGAGCTATTTACCGTATCTCTGAAAAGCAACTCCGTCAGATTCGTTTTGATTTTGAAAGTTATCTACTCACTAGATCCGACTGGCGAGACAAACTGAAACAGTCTACTTTTGATGAGCTATATAAAGGGGCAGATGCCCTCGAAGAGGTCCTTGCAAAGGCCCGCTTTACCAATTCTCGCTCGCTTCAAAAAATGAAGGACTATGGCGTTTCAACAAACGACTATTATCTCTACATACCAGAAAATCTCCAAGAGCCCACGCCACTCCCTAAATCTTTTTGGAATCGTATGCGGGAAAAAGCCTTTGTCGCAGGAAATTTTTCTCCAGAAACAACCCAATTCGTTCTCGATGCCTTTGAAAAACAGACCTGGACACTGCAACAAGATGGCGCTGCAGAGCGCAATTTAAGACAGGTCATCCAAGAAAAGGTTCCTGATCAATATACGCAAGTAACAGCAGGGGATCATATCATAGATCCTGGTGAGAGGGTGACCTCAAGGCATTTGGCAATGCTCCAATCGATGAAAGATGCCATTGCCAAACAGCGCGATCCATTTTCTCTACGAACGATTGTTGGCAGTTTGCTCCTCTCCTTACTATTCACTGTGCTTAGTGTGGTGTATTTTAAGATCAATCATCCCAAGATCCTCAATTCTGTGCAGAAAATGACCCTCTTGGTGACGATTGTCATCTTGACCCTCATTTTCTCCAAGCTTGCTGAATACATTCTAGTCAATAAAGCGATCTACCTAATCGACATCTTCCGCTATCCTATTATTGTTCCCTTTGCCTCTATCCTCATCCTCGTTCTTGTCGGTTCAGAAGTGGCTCTCTTTGGCTCCGCGTTCCTCTCGATCGTTATTGGTGTATCCCTTGCCATCGACCATGACCGCTTTTTGATTCTCAATCTCATTGCGTCTTGGGTCACGATCCTCTTCGCCCACAATATGCACAAACGCAAAGAAGTCTTTTCCGTCCTTGCCAAAGTCTGGCTCGTCTGCGTGCCTGTGATTATAGCTTTTAACTTCTCTCAGAATGTCTTCATCGCCCAGCATCTTATCGAGGATCTTATCTCCTCGCTTACCTTTTCAGCAGTCATTGCTCTTCTTGTGATTGGTCTCCTACCCCTACTTGAGTCGATCTTCCATGTCATGACCGACATGACCCTCATGGAATATATGGATCCCAACAACGAGCTATTGCGCCGTCTTAGCGTTGAGGCTCCTGGCACCTATCAACACTGCCTCGTTGTTGGGAACTTAGCTGAAACGGCTGCTAGAGCAATTGGAGCCAACGGCCTCTTCTGCCGCGTGGCGACCCTTTACCACGACATCGGCAAGCTCTTTAACCCCCACTACTTCACAGAGAACCAACTCGGTGGTTTCAACATCCACCAGCTCCTCACTCCTCTCGAATCGACCCAAGTGATCATCGCCCACGTCCCTGAAGGGGAAGCTCTCGCTCGCAAGCACCGCTTGCCCCAAAGCTTTATCGACATCATCCGAGAGCACCATGGAACGACACTCGTTTTCTACTTTTATCACAAACAGCTTCAGCAGGTGGAAAACGAAGAAGAAACGGTAGACGAAAAACTCTTCCGCTATCCTGGGCCTAAACCCCATACCAAAGAGTCAGCGATCATCATGATGGCCGACACCGTCGAAGCAGCATCTCGCTCTCTTGATGAGATTACCGAAGAAGCCCTCACTAAAATGGTCGACAAGCTCGTCAAAGAAAAAGCCGATGATAATCAGCTCGATGAATGCCAGCTCACCTTTGAAGAGCTCGGCGTCGTCAAGAAGACCCTTGTGAAAACCCTCTCTATCACCGGCCACCTGCGCGTCAAATACCCCGAAAAGAAAAAACCTAAAGAAGAGTAAGAGATAACTCCCATTCCTGGATTTGGAATGGGATGTTTGTTATTCTGCACCCAAGAGTTCTTTTCCTATTTTATAGATCGTAGAAAAAGTTCCTGTTGCGATTGCTTTTACAGGAGCTCCTCGCATGCAGTGCCGAAGATGCACGGGCAATCCATTATTCCAACGTATTGCTGCTGTGTCAAAGGGATGGCCAATAGTACTTCCCAAGACTCCACTGACAAAAGCGCCAGCATATTCGGTTTTTTTATTATCTCCGAAATACCTTTTCAGTACGCGGGCAACGTTGTCACTAGCATCGATGGATCCAACAAAACTCGTTTCTCTTGCTGTTATCGCACCGATTTCTCTTGGCTTGATTGCTCGAAAAGCTTCTAGAGCAGTTCTGCCCATGGTTTGCCCATTAAACACAGCATAGGGAACGGAAGATATAAACCCCACTGCAGCAGCAGTTAACGCCTTTTTTTGAAGGTTATCCTCTCCACCAGATCGCCTTTTGAGGGCGTTTTGGGCAATCATTTGAGTCCCAACTGTTGCCCCAATAGTAGGAGATGCTCTCAATCCTCCTCTTACGGCCTCGATTAGAGAAAAGCGAGGAACCTCTTTTCCGAGTTGTTGTGCGCTTTTCACTACAAATCCATGAAAAGGAGGGACAATTGCAGCAGCAGCTGCAACTGGGGGAATCCAATATTGTACGGGTTGGCTTTCAGGTCTTTGACTAGGATCAGTTCTTGCAGACATAATTAACCTCTTTGCCATTCTTTAACCTGTAGTTGCTTAGATTGATATTTAAGTCTTTTAGAAAGCAAAGGGCATTTCCCCCTAGTAAGACTCGTCCAGCAACTTCCATTACTTTGTTTCGAGTATCAGTGTTGAGTGGCGCAGCATAAGATGCAGCAAAGCCAGCAGCTCCTGCTACAAGCATTGTTCTTCCGATCGTTTTCAGTTCCATAAGTAGTCCCTTATTTATTGGCGAACAGCTTTAGATGAAAAGTTTGCTATAGGGCACTTGAAAATATCAAGGAGAAACTCTTTTTTGAATGCTCTTTTTTAGAATCCAGTGTAGGAGGTTTCGGGGGATAAGTTTTGCGATCCAGAGAAAGAGCTTTGTCCTCCAGTCAAAGATGTAGAGGGGCTTCTTACTGAGAAGTTGCTTGTAGAGGTGCTGAGCTGCTTTTTCGGGGGACATGGTTCGGCGGTCGGGCTTTTGGAGATGGCCTTTGCCTGCGCGGGTTCGGAAGTTTGTTGCTATTTGGCCGGGACAAGCGCAAAGGACGTGGATGTTATGGGGCTTTAGCTCTGTATTTAAGCCTAGGGAAAAGGAGTTCACAAAGGCTTTGGAAGCGGCATAGACGTTGGAGTTTGGGAGGGAAATAAAGGCGGCAGCAGAAGAGATATTGAAGATGATTCCGGGCTTGCCGGCAGCGCGCAGGGTTTTGGCGGCCTTTAGTGAGAGTTCAACGAGCGCGTTTTGGTTGATCTCGATAATGTTGAGTTGTTCTTCGATCGAAAGATCGATAGAGGGACCATAAAAACCAATTCCTGCATTATTGACGAGGAGATCGGGCTTTTCTTTTTCAATGAGATCTAAAAGGGGCTGGCGGGAGACGGAGAGGTCTACTTCTTTGCTTGATGTGCGAATGACAGTATAACCTTTTGCTTCGAGAAGATCAGCAAAGGCTTTGCCAAGACCAGATCTTGAGCCGCTAATCAGTGCTTTTGGGGCCAAAGAAGACAAAGCTGAGTTTCTCCAATTTTTTTAAGGTGTTGTCATCTTGATCGGTGGCTTCTTGAAGGGCTTTTGCATGCAGTACATCAAACGTTTGCACGAGTGTTTCAAAATCAAAACAGGCTCTTTCTGCATAGAGTTGTTTCGCGCTCAAGTATAAGCTGTGTGTGGTTGTGCGTGGCATTGGACTCCTGATTGCTCCCCTATTTTCCCCTATGCTACCTACGTGAGGCATCTATCTCGCTTACGCCTAGGAGAAAAATAGTGTAGCAATCAGGAGTCATATGAGTTTTTCGAAGGCGGTGAAGAGGTGCTCTAGTTTTTCGGTGCAGGTGTTTAGGGCGTTATCGTAATTGGAGGGCAAGGGGGCTTTGACCGAGCCGTAGATTTTGAGTTTGGGTTCGGTGCCGGAGGGGCGAGCGATGAGGCGGCTTCCATCTTCTAGGCGATAGAGGAGGACGTTGGAGGGGGGAAGGCCGTGCAGGCCGGGTTTGTAGTCTTCGGCGAGGGTCACTTTTTGGCCCATGATTTCCGTGGGGTGTTTGGTGCGGAGGGTATCCATGATTTGGGTGATTTTTTCCATCCCTTCGTGGCCGGGGGGGAACTCGAGGACTTTTTGTCCTTCGTAATAGAGGCCGTATTTTTTGTAGATGTCCATGAGATAGTCGATGAGGGTGCGCCCTTCGACTTTCATGAGCAGAGCTATTTCGGCGATGAGGCAGCTGGCGACCACGGCGTCTTTATCGCGCGAGTGGGTTCCCATGAGGTAGCCGTAGGACTCTTCGGCGCCAAAGAGGAAGCTATGGGAATTGTCTTGCTCCCATTTATGGATGAGCTCGCCGATGTATTTAAAGCCGGTGAGAACGAGGGGGCAGGTGATGTTGTAATGGGCCGCGATGAGGGGGAGGAGGTCTGTGGAGACGATGGTGGTGATGGCGGCGCCATTTGTGGGGAGTCTGTTTTGGTTTGTAAGGGTGGAGCAAATGTATTCGAGGCAGAGGATGGCGATTTGGTTGCCGCTTAAGATGTAGGGTTTGTCGTGGTGGAGGACAGTTACTGCCATCCGATCGGCATCGGGATCTGTTGCGATGAGGATGTCGGACTGGGTATCTTGGAGTTGTTTGATGCCCATGGCAAGGGCTTCTGGGTATTCGGGGTTGGGGACGGGGACGGTGGAGAAGTTACCATCAATGACGATCTGCTGATCCACTGGGTTGATGTTGGGAAAGCCCCATTCTTGGAGCGCGCGGGGGACAAGGGTGATCCCGGTGCCGTGAAGGGGAGTGTAGGTAATTTTGAGGTGGTCGCCGGCCATGGCGTCTTCTTTGGGATCGAGCTGGAGTTTTTTCAGTTCTGCTAGGTATTCGAGGTCAAACTCGGGATCGAGAAGTTGGATGAGGGGCGAGTTTTCTGGAGCTAGTTTGATCTGGTCAAAATCTTGGATGTTGTTGGCTTCTGCCACGATCCCTTTGTCGTGGGGGGAGACGATTTGCGCTCCATCTGCCCAGTAGACTTTGTAGCCGTTGTATTCTTTGGGGTTGTGTGAGGCGGTGATCATGATGCCGGCTGTGCACTCTTTTTGGCGAACACCAAAGGAGACATAAGGGGTGGGGCGCAGGTCATGGGTGAGGTAGGCGCCGATGTCGTTGGCAGCAAGCACGCGTGCTGCTTGGATAGCAAACTCTTTGGAGTGGTTGCGGCAGTCGTAGCTGATGAATACGTAGTGGCGATCTCGAAGGGGCGGTTGTTTGAGGAGGTAGTTAGCGAGACCTTGTGTGGCCATTTGGATGGTGTAGATGTTGATGCGGTTGGTGCCAGGGCCCATGATCCCGCGCATGCCTCCGGTTCCAAACTCTAAGCTAGAGTAGAAGGCGTCGTTGAGCTCTTTTTCACTAAGAGAACGGATCTCTTCTTTGGTCTCTGGGTCAATGGGTCCGTTTAGCCAGTTTGCTACGCGGTCTTCTATTTCTTTAGTCATGCTCTTTTAGGGTTTTTTCGATGATGCTTAAGGGGATTAGGGGGGCGTGTTCGTGGTTGATCCCTTCGCATCTTTTTGCGCACTCTTCCCAGGCTTCTTTAGACTCGACATTTTCGGGCCAAAAGGGAAAGGTGCGGCACTGGGTGGGTCTGGCTTTATAGACCATGCATTTGCCATCTCGAAGGAAGATGCAGTCGTAGGTTTTGGGGTATTCTTTAAGCGAGATCTCGCCATCAACTTGGCGCGTATACATTTGCATGAATTCTTTGACAGGGATGTTGAGAGTTTTAGCCATATCTTCGATCTCTTTTTGGGAGATCCAAACGTAGCCAGGTTCTCCTGTGCAGCATTTACCACACTCGGTACATGCGAAGTTGAGGCCTTTTTTATACCAGGGTTTGGTCATGGGTAAATATGTGCATATCCTGTTTGTTCCACTCACCAGTATAGCGGTAGACGCTGAGATTAATCGTATTATCGTCTATTGCAAAAAGATGGCAAGCTCCATTTTTTTTGTGGGGGGTGCATCCGCTATCAGAAATGATGGGAAGGTCGCTGCCCCGAAGATCGGCAACTGTTTGTCTATGTGTGTGCCCGTGGAGGTAGAGGATTACCTGGGGGTGTTTTGCGAGTAAGTTTTTGAGATTTTCTCCGCCAACGAGCTGTTTGTAATCTGAGTCGTTACAGAAGAAAGGGAAGTGGTTGATGAGGATGACTTTTTCTCCTTCGGGGATCTCTTTAAGTGCGCTGAGAAGGTTTTTTTCGATCTGCGCAGAAAAGTGTCCCTCTGAAGAAATTAACGAGGTAGCTTTAGCTGTATCTAGTCCCATGAGCCAAAGGCCTTCACTTAGGCGGGTGTAGCTTACTTGGTTTTTTTCAAGATTGTAGGGGCAGTCCTTGCTAAAGAGGGGGTTGAAGTGGCGGTAGAAGGATTTATTGTGGTAGCTACGCTTAGTATAGTGGTCGTGGTTGCCAGGAACGGTGAAGACAGCAAATCCTTCTTCTTCTAGGAGATCAATATAGCGCCTGGCCATCTTGAACTCTTTTTTGCGGGAGGTAACAGAGAGGTCCCCTGTGATGACCACGTGGGTAACGCCTTCTGCTTTAAAGAAGGCAATCAGGTCGATCAGGCGGTTGTAAAGGAATTCATTTTTCCGTTTAAAAAGAAAATTGAAGTTCCCCAGCCATCTTTTTGAGAAGAACTGGAGGGGGCTGATCGCAACCGAGCCAAAGTGCAAATCTGAGATATGAGCAATACGCATAAGGGTCTATTCTACCATAGCGAGGGGTAAAATGCTACTTTTTGCCCTTACCCTTTTGAAGCTTAGCGTCTAAAATTTTTCCTTTAACTTTATTTTGCATATTCACGGTCTTTTTCCAGCGCTCATTTTCAGTATGATCATGGGCAGGGGTTGCTTCTCGGCTGTCTACTTCCCCGGGAGAAGTTCGTTTGGAATGCTTTGCGGTCTTCTTCTTTTTCTTGATGGCCATCTGTTTTTTTACTGAATCCATCAAGGGTTTTTCTATCTTTTTTCGCTTGTCGGGATATTTTTCTAAGGCCTTTTCAGGAGTGAGAGTGTCGGTGCGAGGGAGATCCTCTGCTTTAGAAAGTTCTTTTTGCCCTTTTTTGACCTCTTTTTCTAGGGCTTTGCGCGTTTGCTTTGCTAAGGGGCGACGATTTTTATTCATAAGATCCTCCGATCGTGACCATAAGTTTTTCAAGTTTTCTGATCAATAGGAAAGGAATTAATCAGTGTTTCCATGCTTTTCTTTCAAAATTTCATGAATGCCGATCAGGGTGAGGTGGGGATCGATGAGATCGGTCAACTCACTTAAGTCTTCGGCGAGTTTGGGTAGCTCTTTGATGAGTCCTCCTGTGGCGAGGACTTTCACATCACTTGGATTTTTTGATGCGGCTCGCATCTCAAATGTAATTCGCTCGATCGCTCCTAAAAGACCCCAATAGAGTCCGCTTTGGATGTGGGTCTCGGTGGTTTTTGCAACGGCTACTTCTGGTTTGGAGATCGATACTTCTGGCAGCTTGCTTGTGTAAGTAGATAGAGCCTTGGCTCCAATCGAAAGTCCGGGGTAAATGGCGCCGCCAAGATACTTTCCCTCGCAACCCACGTAGTCAAAGGTTACAGCTGTGCCTAGATCCACGACAATGCAGTCGTTAACTGGAAATCGGTAAAGCGCTCCGTAGACGTTGGCGATCCTGTCATGCCCAACCGCTTCTGGCTCGTCGACATCTAGCTCTACTTTAACGGTTGAAAAATCAAGTAACTCGAAGGAAAAGCCACTTGATGTGAGTACATCGCACGCCACGAGGGCTTTCTCCTCGCTAACTGTGGAAATGAGGACGTGGTCTGCACTTTTGCCAGACAAAGCGCTTTTGAGCGCTTCTTCAGTTGGGGCCGTGACAAACAGATCCACCACTTGGTCGCCTTCAAAGAAGGCTCCCTTAATTCGAAAATTGCCGACATCAATAACAAGGTCCATATCATTTGGACTATACGAATTAGTCTGAAATGAGGCAACGGTATAAGTCTTTTTTTGACTCGCCGCGAAGAGTGGCTGCTAATTTCAGAGCGTCTTGCTTCTCCAATCCATACTCTTTTTGGAGCTTTTCTACATGCTCTTTTGGTGCTAGAGGGTGAGGTATAACTTTGCCGCCTCGGATCACAAGAACAATTTCGCCGCGCATTTCTGCCTCGAGAAGATCACTTGCTTTGCCCCTTAATACTTCCTCGTAGGTTTTTGTCATTTCTCTGCAGACGGCAACGTCTTGCTCTGGACCCCATTTGGCTATTTCTTCCAAAGTAGCGTGTATTCTTTTGGGGCTTTCGAAACAGATGGTTACACCAGGGTAGAAAAAGGCATCGATCAATACATCCTTTCGCTCTCCTGCTTTCTTGGGTAAAAACCCAACATATTGGAACCTTTCAAAGGCAAATCCAGAGAGGGTGAGGGCTAGAATGGGAGCGGATGGTCCTGGGATGCTCGTTACTTCGAGCCCTTCGGTATGGCAGCGTTCTACCAGTCTTTGTCCTGGGTCATTGATTCCAGGGGTGCCCGCATCAGAAATGAGGGCGATATTTTTTCCCGATTGCAATTCGAGAATCACAGCATCTTCGCTTTTGGCCTCGTTAAACATATGGAAGCTTCTTAAGGGCGTGTCGATTCCGTGTTTTTTGCGCAGGATGCCACTGTTGCGTGTATCTTCGCACAAAATGAGATCAGCGCTTTTGAGTATTTCTAAAGCTCTTAAAGAAATGTCTTGGAGATTGCCTATTGGAGTTGCGACTAAATATAACATAAAAGAATTAGGTGGCACCCAGATTCGAACTGGGGAATGGGGGCTTTGCAGGCCCCTGCCTTACCACTTGGCCATGCCACCTCAAATGGATCTGCCCATTATGCTCAAAATAGGCCAACTCGTCAATGCCCAAGATGGAGATGTACTGAAATACGCGGAAGAATCGGGGGGTTGACGAGGAGGCTTCACAGAATTTTTTGTTCGGAGCGAGCGACCATTGACTGAAGGCAAAGCGCTAGTGAAAGCGAGAGCTTGGAGGTGAAGCCGACGTAGTCAAAACTGATTCTTCCGTGTGTTTAGGTGTGAACAAAGATTTTTACAATCTTCAGCCCCAAAAAGAAAAATGAGATGCTTAATACGACGCTCAGCAGGGCATATGAAATGGCGGTGAAGTAGGCCCCTTTTTCGTAGAGCAAGCCAAACTCGAGTGCAAAAGCAGAAAAGGTGGTAAAGCCTCCTAGAAAACCCTGGATCAAAAAATGCCGCGTGTTGATGGAAGCATCCCAATAGAAGGCCATGATTTCGGTCAGTAGCCCAATACATAGACATCCGATGACATTGACGCAGAGGATTTTCATTGGTAGCGAAAGAATGAATGAAGGGAGGATTCGCATCATCAGAACTCGGGAAATAGCTCCGGCAGCGCCGCCTAGGCCGATAAATAGATAGGAGTTATTCATGTTTTTTGCTTGCCATTTAGGTATTTAACGTAAGCCTGGTCGAAATCGGAAATATATTCACGATTTTGCTGTATCCGATATTTCCCATATTCCTCACTTGCTTTAGCAACTGCTGTATCGTGAGAAATTTCCCCTGCGTGTCGTAAAATTTGTTGGTCTGTATAATCGAGAAACTTTTCAATTTGCTTCATCCAATCTTTCATGGTCATGATCTGGTGATTCAGCGCTCGCAATTCTGCAAAATCTATAAACATATTTACCAGGCGATTCAATTTTGACACTTCTTCTTTATTAAGGTAATTTTTTGCTACTAGTGCATCACTTTTAAGAACTTTTCCACTGGGGGAGTTCTTCCATGTGGTCAATCCCATGAAAGGCTTTTCGCTATTAGCTCTTTGATAGATAATCTCTGCGGCGGTTTTACCGGTAGTGGCAAAATGAAGCTGATTCTGAATAATTTGATAAAATAGATGAGTCTCCTCGCTATTTCTTTGGTAATCACTACTACACTGTTCAAATATGTCTGCGATTTTTTGATATGCCCTGCGTTCACTTGCTCGAATTTCTCTTATCTTTTCAAGAAGCTCATCGAAGTAATCTTCCCCGAAAGGACGGCCATTTTTGAGCAAATGGTCGTTGAGGACAAATCCTTTTACAATGTATTCGCGTAAAGTATTGGTAGCCCATATTCTAAAATGGGTAGCTTTAATTGAATTGACTCGATAGCCTACTGCAATTGCTGCATCCAGGTTATACACCTCTACCATGCGTGAAACTTCGCGGTCTCCTTCTGATTGAACTATTTCCATTTTGGAAATAGTTGCTTCTTCCCTCAATTCCTCGGTTAAATAGATGTTTTTTAAGTGCTTGGATATTGCAGGTATATTTACTCCAAATAACTCAGCCATACTTCTTTGAGTGAGCCAAAAATTGTCCTCAGCAAAAAGTACATCAACGCTGACTTTTCCATCATCTGTAGAATAAAGAGTTACTTGTCTCTTCTCATTTAATTCTAATTCGTGCTTTGTTGTTGTTTTTTTATTTTTCATCTTGATTTTTTGCTGATCCTGTTGCATAAATTCAACTCATCTTTATAAAAAAATGATATCAATCATGAGGAATTATCCCAATAAAAAGTTCTGAATCTGTTTAGGTCTGTATGAGGATCTTTTTTGGAGAACCCGTTGGCAACTATGACGGAATCTGACATCATCGATTTTTATGTGGATGCTCAAAAAGATAGCTAAGATCCTTCAATGGCCATGCGATGTGGATGCTCCGGTTGGGAGATTTGCCATCGATAGCCGCTGTGTCAAAAAGGGGTGTGTTTTTTTTGCCTTAGAGGGCGAAAAAGTTGATGGGCATGCATTTTTGGAAGAGGTAGCAAAAAAGGGTGGCTTGGCTGCAGTTGTGAGCAAAAAGTATGTGGGTTCTGACTTCAGCTTGTGTTTGCTTCGGGTAGATGATGTGAAAGGGGCATTGCATAAGCTTGCAAAGCATGCTTTTTCTAAGCGAAGAGAAACGGTTGTGGCAATCACTGGCTCGATGGGCAAGACCACTACAAAGGAATTTGTAGCCACTCTTTTAGAAGAAAAGTACAAAGTAGCTAAAACCCCGGGTAATCACAATACGCAATTGACTCTTCCGCTCACTCTTTTGAATTTGGAAGAGGAGTGTGATGTTTTAGTTCTCGAGATGGGGATGGGCGAGCATGGGGATCTCACTCGATTGATTGAATTGGCCCCTCCTGATATTGCTGTTGTCACCCAAATTGCTCCTGCTGGTCTGCTAGATTTTAAAGGTGGTTTGGAGGCGGTGGCCAAGGCTAAGGGCGAAATTTTCTCCCACCCGAAAACGAGGCTGGGGATTGTAAGCGCGCAAGCTGCTAGCTTTGCTAGTATATTGTATGGCGGTCCTTCCAAATGGATCTATGGGCTTAGACAAGATTTTTCTGATGTGCGTGATGGTGATTTTGTCATGGAAAAAGATGGGCGGATCAATGATAGCCCGCCGATTACTCTTCAGTTTGAAGGGGAACATTTAAAAGAGAACTTTTTGGCTGCAGTAGCTGTAGCTCGCAGTTTGGGACTGTCCTGGCATGAGATTGGGGCGGGGGCCAAAAAATGCAAGCCCTACCCTATGCGTTTTGAAAAAATCGAAAGGGGCGGTATCACTTTTATCAATGACTGCTATAATGCCAATCCCCATTCAACTTTTGCAGCGCTAAAGCATCTGCCAAAACCTGCTGCTGGTGGACGCACGCTGGCTGTTTTAGGGGAGATGAAAGATCTAGGGAAAGCTTCAAAGCATTACCACAGCCAGGTGGGGAGTTTTGCTGCAGAAAAAGTAGATCATCTCTTTTGTGTGGGCGCAGACGCCAAGCCTTTAGCTGAGCAATTTTCTCATAGCGGGAAAAGGGCTGAGTACTTTTCAAGTGTTAGGGAAGTGAGGGAAAAGCTTCAAAGGGAAACAAAACCAGGAGACGTGGTCTTGATTAAGGGATCGAATAATTTAAAGCTTTGGGAGATTTTACAAGAGTAAATGCTGCTATTTTTGATCCGTTTTCTTTCGCACTTTGGTGTGCATGTTCCTTCTGCATTTTCGTACTCATCGACGAGGATGTTATTTGCTGCGATCACAACTCTTTTGATCACTATTTTTGTAGGTCCTTTCTTTATCCGTAAACTCTATGAACTCAAAACGGGCCAGTCGATTCGTGTTGGTGATTGTCCGGTCTTAGTTGAGCTGCATAAAAAGAAAAAAAATACACCCACGATGGGCGGCATTCTGATTCTTTTCTCAATGCTGATCTCTTTAGTTTTGTGGATGGATCTGACAAGTATCTATACGTTGCTGTTTTTTGTTTCGACTGTCTTCCTTGGCGGTTTAGGAGCCATTGACGATTACTTAAAGATGAAGCACAAAAACGCAAAAGGGCTAAAAGCTAGGAAAAAATTCGGATTGCAGGTGCTTTTGGCTGCTGTGATCGGGATCTATCTGATTTGGTTTCCAGCAGCTCTTGAAAAGGGACGGTTTTTTCATCCGCCAACAGCAAAAATGCAAACGCACTCGATCGAGAATAATCAAGTCTATACCTCTACAGAGACATTAAATGGTAAGGAGTACATGTCTTACTACTTTTTGCCTTTTAAGAAGGGGGCTTTTTTCATTTTGAGTGGCGCTGGACTTGTTTTGGGTTTGTTTCTTACGATTTTTGTGATTACGGGCACATCCAATGCGGTCAATCTCACTGATGGTCTCGATGGTCTCGCTTCGGGAACCTTAGTGATGTCTGCAGGCGTATTGGGTCTATTTGCTTTTTTATCCAATAACCTCGAGATGTCTCGGTACCTGAACATCCTATACGTTGAAGGAAGTGGAGAGATTGCGATCTATCTCTTTGCGATGATAGGGGCTAATCTTGGCTTTTTATGGTACAACGGCCATCCCGCTCAGGTTTTTATGGGCGATACGGGGTCCTTAGCACTCGGGGGTGTTTTAGGCCTTGCTGCGGTGCTCCTTCGTAGAGAGTTTTTGCTAGCAATTTGCGGCGGTATTTTTGTGATCGAGGCGCTTTCGGTGATCTTGCAAGTACTGAGCTATCGCTACCGCGGGAAAAAGCGGATTTTTCTCTGCAGCCCGTTGCATCATCATTTTGAGTATAAAGGCTGGCCCGAAACAAAAGTGGTCTTGCGATTTTGGATTATATCCTTGATCTTCGCAATGATCGCTACTATCTCTTTGAAAATTCAATGAAAGCACTCGTAATTGGAATGGGTATTAGCGGGCAATCTGCCTGCACATTTTTGAAGAAGAAGGGCTTTGAGGTCATCATTTATGATGACAAGAGTCCCACAGAGATTGCTGATCTTGGTGTATTCTCTCTTGTTGTGATCTCGCCAAGTGTTTTGCCAGATCACCCTCTTTGCGAGCGGGCAAGGCTGGCTGGTGTCCCGATACAAGGGGAGGCCCAGCTGGCCTTGCAAGATTGTAGTCAGCCCTGTATCGCTGTGACAGGGACCAATGGCAAAACAACTGTAGTCAAGCTGATTGAGCACTGTTTAAAGAGCTGCGGGAAAAAAGCGATTGCCTGTGGCAATGTGGGGACGCCTCTTACGAGCTGTATTGGGGGAAATGAAATCCTTGTTGTTGAGCTCAGTTCTTTCCAGCTGGAGAGTTTAAGCGCAAAAGTTTTCGATGTGGGACTTGTCCTCAATATCGGAGAAGACCATTTGGACTGGCACCTTACTGTGGATGCATATGCGAGGGCTAAGGCTAACCTCCAAGATTGTGTAAAAGAAGAGGGAAAGCTTTTGGTGCATAGCAGCGTGCCAAGTGGTTTATTTAATAGGCCCTTTCGGGCTTATGAGGGAGATAAGAGGGAAGCTGCACGCTTGGCTTGTGAGTTTTTTGGTGTCGAGGGAAATGCATTCTTTCAGGCCTTAAGATCTTTTTCTAAACCCTCACATCGGTTAGAATTTGTCGCCGAGATTGATGGCGCTTGCTATTATAATGACAGTAAGGCGACCAACGTCTCTGCAGTTATCTATGCACTTCGTACTCTAAAGAGAAAAGTGATACTGCTTTTGGGAGGACAAGATAAGGGCCTTTCCTTTGCTCCCTTAAACGAAGAGAGGCAGTGGATAGAGCAAGTGGTAGTTTTTGGTCAGGCTCGCGAAAAAATCGCAAATGCGTTACAAGGTTATCAAGTCCATACAGTGGAGACGATGAGCCAAGCGATCCAGCTGGCCAAGGGTCTTGCAAACGGAGAAGGGACAGTTCTTTTTTCTCCAGGGGCCACAAGCTTTGACGCTTTTCAGAATTACGAAGAGCGGGGTGAAGAATTTAAAAAGTTTGTTCGAAGGAGAACATAAATGACACGCAAAGACACGATCTTAATAGCAGTAGTGGTTAACTCAGCCCTCTTAATTACTCTTTTTGCAACGGCGATGACCCGCGAAGACAAACAAGTGGCAGCAGATATTAAAGAAATCGAAGAATCGCAACCGATTCCTGTTTTTGAGGCGCCAAGTAAGATTGCAAAATCAGGTGATGAAATTGATCAAGTTCTGCAAGAATTTTCTGCAAAAGACGAGAAAAAACCTCAGGCCATCGACTTTGCTAAGGAGTTGGAAGCAATCACGAAGGCCGCTGCTCCTGTAGAAAAAAAGCAGGTCCTATCTTCTGGGAATCAGGTCACTGTGAAGAAGGGGGATTCTCTCGATAAAATTGCAAGGGCACATGGAGTGAGTGTCGATGCCATTTTGTCAGCCAATCAGCTTACTAATACCGTTTTGCAAATAGGCCAAGTGCTTAAGATTCCAGCTAAAGGGCAAGTTGCGCAGTCTGCTGGAGGAGAGCAATTTTATACCGTTAAGCAAGGGGATAATCCTTGGACGATTGCAGTGAAAAATCAGTTGAAGGTAGATGAGCTTCTCAAGCTCAATAATCTAAATGATGAGAAAGCGAGGCGCTTGCGCCCCGGCGACAAACTCCGTATTAGATGAATAAATACAGTTTAAGCTTAGTGAGTGTTACTTTTCTGCTGTTTGCTATGGGGATACTCATGGTCTTTAATACGACAGCAGCAGAGGTTCTCGATCGCTTGCTCGATAAGAGCACGCACCACGCCTTTTTAAAACAAATGGCCTACGCCTTTGTGGCTCTTTGTTTTGCTGTGGGAATGTTTTTTCTCGGCTATGAAAATGTTTTGCGCCTCTCTGGCGTGTTTTTACTTTTGAGCACGGTCTTCCTTGTTTTGGTGTTTGTTCCGGGCATTGGTCAACAAATCAATGGAGCCAATCGTTGGGTCAATATTGCAGGAACTTCTCTGCAGCCCTCTGAATTTGTCAAATACCTCCTCCCTCTCTATACGATCCATGTGATCTTAAAATACAAAAAGGGGATGGATCTCAAAGCCTTTGTCCGTCTTGTTGCAACACTTGTCATCCCAATCGGATTGATTTTGATTGAACCAGACAACGGGACTGTCGCCATCATCTTAGCCACACTTTTGATTCTCTTTATTTTGATGCGGATCAAATGGATTTACTGGGCAATACCTCTTTGTATGTGCGTGGTGCTTGGAGTTTTAGCTGCCTCGCAAATGAGCCACGTAGGCGACAGGATCAAAATCTATCTAAATCCCGAGCTCGATTTGAAAGGGAAGGGACACCAGCCCCACCAAGCCCGTATTGCTGCAGGCTCTGGAGGCTTGCTTGGCAAAGGGGTAGGGCAGAGCCTGCAAAAGATGGATTACCTGCCTGAAGCTAGAAGTGATTATATTGCTGCCATTTTTGCCGAAGAGTTTGGTTTTGTAGGGATGCTAGGGCTTATTATGTTGTATATGACCATTGGGGGCTTAGGCTTTACAATAGCTGCGAAAGCGACAAAACCCGAGGGGTTTTATGTGGTCGCTGTTCTGACCTTCTTAATTTGTTTCCAAGCTTTTTTGAACTTAGGGGTCGTATCGGGCCTTTTACCGAGTAAAGGGACCAACCTCCCATTCTTTAGCCACGGTGGATCCTCTCTACTCGTGAACTTTATTGCGATGGGCTTGATTTTAAGCGCGGCAAAACAACAAAAGGCAGTAGCAAATGGCTAAAATTGTATTTGCCGTTGGGGGAACAGGAGGGCATCTTTTCCCCGCTCAAGCTCTTGCTAAAGATCTGTACGAAGAGGGTCATGAAATCCTATTTGCAGGAGGGAAATTGGGTATGAATCCATTTTTCAAGAAGGAGCAGTTTCCCTTCCAAGAAATCAAAGGAGCGAGCCCCTTTCGCGCCAATCCATTAAAAGCGTGTTTGCAACTGATTTTGGGAACTTTTGCGAGCGTAAAACTCTTAAAAGATTTTTCTCCCGATTATGTAATCGGCTTTGGGAGCTTTTATAGCTTTCCTATCTTAGCTGCTGCATTCTTGAAGAAAATTCCCTATATCCTTGTTGAGTCCAACGCTCATCCGGGTAAGGTGAACCGCTTATTTTCTAAGCGAGCTCAATTTAGCGCGCTGCAATATAAGGAAGCGGCTCCCCACTTAAAAGGGAAAACACACCTTACAAAAATCCCATTGCTCACAAATAGTTGTCCCTTAGATCCTAGTGAGGCTAAAAAATATTACGGTTTAGACTCCTCTCTATTTACTCTGCTCATTTTTGGTGGGTCGCAAGGAGCAAGTAGCTTAAATAGAGCGGCAGAGCAGCTAAGCACGCAAGTACAAGTGCTTCATTTTTGTGGGAAAGGAGGCAAAGTTGAAGAGCTTAAGGCCCAATATAAATCTAAGGGAGTCAGAGCGAGCGTGAAACCCTTCGAAGAGAGGATGGACATCGCCTTTCAAGCCGCAGATCTTGCGCTTTGTCGCTCGGGCGGAGGCACAGTAAGCGAGCTAATCGAATTTACAACCCCTTCTATATTAGTTCCCTGGCCAGGAGCAACAGAAAATCATCAACACAAAAATGCTCAAGTTTTAGAAAATAGGGGCGGGGCAATCATTTTAGAGCAGCAAGCAATAGACTCCTTGCCCCAAGCCATCGAGAAGGCAAAGGATAAGTTAGAGCAGATGCGCGCTTGCTTGCAAAAAGAAAAAGCTAAGCTGCCTCAACCTTTAAAGAACCTCATAATGGACCAGCTACTCACATGCAAAAACACTACCATCTAATAGGAATCGGCGGAATTGGGATGAGCGCTTTGGCGCGTATCCTCTTAAAGAAGGGAGAAAAAGTCTCTGGAAGTGATGCCTGTGATTCTAGAGCCGTGCAAGATTTGCAAGCCAATGGCGCGCAGATTACCATTGGCCATGACCCTCAAAAAATTCACAAGCCCAATGCTGTAGTGTACTCTACAGATATCCCTAAAGATAATTCCGAATACGTCCATGCAAAAAAAGAAGGAATCCCACTTTTACATCGAACGCAGCTGCTTGCACAACTACTCGAAGGACATGCTCCGCTTCTCGTTGCAGGAACCCATGGCAAAACAACTACGGCATCTCTTCTTGCTCACATCCTGATTGAGGCGGGGCTAGATCCCTCGTATGCGCTTGGTGGCTACCTCAATGGCCGTGAATCCAATGGTCATTATGGCAAAGGCCTGTACTTTGCAGTGGAGGCTGATGAAAGTGACGGCAGCTTCCTGAACCTCCCCAGTTTTGGCAGTATCATCACAAACCTTGAACATGACCACATGTACTTTTGGAAGACCGAAGAAGCTCTTCTTAAAGCCTTCAAACAATTTTCTGGTGCTGTGGGATCAAACAATCACTTTTTCTGGTGCTATGACGATATGCTCCTGCGCTCGCTCAAACTTCCAGGTTATAGCTATGGGTTTACAGAAAAAGCAGATCTAGTGATCGAAAATTTCCATCAAGAAAAATGGAACATGCATTTTGATATTTGTTTTAAAGGGAAACACTATCGCAGGCTTGAAATCCCCTTAATCGGTGGGCACAACGTACTCAATGCCTCAGCAGCCTTCGGCTTAGGGCTCCAGCTAGATGTTTCAGAAGCATCCTTAAGAAAAAGCTTAAAAACTTTTAGAGGAGTGGGCCGGCGAGCAGAAAAGAAAGGAGAGGCCTTAGGAATAGAGATCTATGACGATTACGCTCATCACCCGACAGAAATCTTTGCAACACTGCGGGCTTTGAAACAGGCTTTTTATGGAAAGCGAGTCATCGTTGCTTTTCAGCCCCACCGGTATAGCCGGACCAAATATTGTTTAAGTGATTTTGCTGAGTCCTTTCGGTATGCCGATCAAGTCATTCTAACTGATATCTTTGCAGCCCGTGAACCGCCCCTGCCCGAGGTCACTCCAGAGAAGGTAGTAGAGCGGATAAAAGCCGATGGGTATAATACGATCCAATTTGTAGCAAGAGACAGACTCATTAAGCATCTCACCTCCTACCTAAAGCCCGGCGACGTCCTAGTTACGATGGGAGCAGGGGATATTACAGCTGTTGGACCTGATCTCTTAAAAAGTATGCAATGAAAAAAAAGTTCACCCTTTCTAGAGCCCTCATTTGGATCTTAACCTCAGCGGTGCTCATCAACGCTGCCTTTTTCCTTGGCGTAAAGGGCTATGCATACTGGAAAAAAACCTCCACATTAGACTACGAAGTGCCCATCCAAGCCATCGTCCAAACAGGCCCCCAAAAAGAAGCGCTCAAAACGGCCTATCTTGTCGAGCTTTTATGCCTATGCAGAGACCATCCCACCCTGAGTACAGAGTTTGATCTCAAGCAGGCAAAAAAGAGCCTCCTCTCTTCTCCTGTCATCAAAGAAGCTGATGTAAAATTCAAGCAGCCGGGGATACTTTACGTTGATTACACCACCCGTCAACCCATTTGCTTCCTGTATGATTTTGAAAACGTTGCCTTGGACTCTAATAGGGTTCCTTTTCCCGTCGCTCCCTTTTTCAGTCCCAAAAAACTTCCAGAAATTTATCTGGGCCTAAATGAAGACCTCCTCTTTAAAGAGCCTATCACCGGCGAAAAAATTGACCTTGCGTTCGACCTTCTCCATACTCTCAGTGGCCCCATCGTGCAAGATCTCTTCAACGTACGGCGAATCGATGTATCAAACGCCTTTGAAGAGAGTCTAGGCAGACGCGAAATCATCCTTTATGCGGAAGATGAGGTACTTGCCACTCATCTAGAAAAAGAGCTCCACTTCATTTTTCCCCGCTTGATCCGTCTATCGACTAAGAACTATGCTCAAGAACTTGCCAATTATCTAAAACTGCGCGAGCAATTGCTTGAAAAAGAGCAAAAACAGCTCACCATTCCCGATTCGGAAAAATGCCGCGTAGTCTATCCCCAAAAAGTGATCGATTTCCGCATTCCGCAGCTTGCATTCATCGAGGAATCCTAAGATGGTCTACATACAAATCCAATGGACCTGCGCGTCTATTGAAGAAGCGAAAAAAATCGCAAAAGAACTCGTGAAAAAAAAGTGGGTGGCCTGCGCAAATATTTTGCCACAGGTTGAATCGCTTTATATTTGGGAAGGGGCTATCCAAGAAGACAAAGAAGTGAAGGTCTTTTTCAAAACCAAGGAAGAGTTTTTCCCTCGAATTAGGGATTTCATCATCGAGCACGCCTCTTACGACGTGCCCGAAATCGCACAAACCCAGGTAACGGATGCTAATCCTGACTACGTACAGTGGCTCTATCAAAGTTTAGAAGACGGGATCAATCCGGAGTAGAGACCTAGATTTGTTTGACTGAATTTTTGAAGAGAGAATAGTTCTGAGCGCTCCACTCCTTTCCTGATCAGTTCGGACACATCAGAAGAGGATAACACTTGCGTAGCGGCTTTAGCAATCGCTTCATGATCATTTGGGTCGACTAAGACCGCAGCATCTCCTACAACTTCTTTCATAGAAGAACCATCTGTGGTGACGATGGGGGCGCCGGAGGCCATAGCTTCGAGCAGGGGAATACCAAACCCTTCATAGAAAGAGGGCCAGAGTAGGAGAGCACATGTTTGCAAAAGGCTCGCCTTTTCTTCTTCTGAGACGTAGCCGAGGATTTGCAAATGCGGGCGTAGATTGAGCTTCTCGATCAGTTCATGGGGGAGGCGATTTTTGCCTTCTTCTTTACCCACCAGGACGAGTTTGTGGGGAAAGCCTTCGCGTTTGATTTTGGCAAATGCTTTGAGGATGCCGGGGAGGTTTTTTCTCGGTTCAAAGGACCCAATATAGAGAATGAAAGACTCCTTCTCTTCTTGGAAGATGCGCTCTCTAGGAAGAAGGGCAAGACCCGTTACGTGCACTTTTTCTCGAGGCACATTGAAAACATCGATAAGATCTTGCTTGGTTTGGTTGCTAGGGACGGTGATGGCATCTGCATCACGTAAATATCTGGGGAGAAATCGCTCCATCAGGATCCGGCTTTTTGCGGGGAAGAAGTGGGGAAAGAGAACCGGCATGATGTCATGGATGGTGAGGACGATGGGGACTTTGGGTCTTTTGCCATAGAGGATCTTAGGGTCGGGGAAGTGCATGAGGTCTACTTGCTCGTAGCAGGATGAGCGGAGAAGAGCCGCAGCGCTAGCTGCGAAGGGAAGGAAAATTGGGGGCGAGTGATCAAAGCGGTGAATGTTCTGGTCTTTAAGAGCCTCTAGGAGAGTAAGCGTGTAGATGCCCACGCCGCGGATGGTCTGTGAAAGGCAACTCGTTTCAATACCGATAATCAAATTTTTTTCTCCTAGAATCGAAAATAGGCGAAATGCTACCTTTGGCAGTGATTGTAACATTTACCCACTGTGATGACTATGAAAGAATTCTTCGACTATCTCGTAAAAAATCTCGTTGACGATCCCGATGCTGTAAACATTCAAGTTGTAGAAGGAGAGAACGGAACTATGATTGAAGTTCGTGTTTCTCCTGATGACGTTGCAAAAGTTGTAGGCCGAAAAGGACGTATCATTAACTCTCTTCGCACTATTGCGATGACTGTCGGCGCTCGCCTTGGACAGCGCGTTCGCTTAGAACTAATGGACTAAAATTCAACTGCCCATTATGTTGTAGAATATGGGCATTGGTGTTGAAATAACTGCAGAGCTAGAAGGCGATATTCATTTAGTTTCGATGGATGGTCGCATTGATGCTGCAACCACGCCGGTTGTGGAGAAAAAGCTTGCAAAACTCTTAGAGATTTCCAAGAAAATGGCAATCGATTGCAGCGGTGTAGATTATTTGAGTAGCGCTGGGATGCGTCTTTTTCTCTCGATGACAAAAAAGATGGCAGCAAAAGAGGGGCAGTTAGCCTTTTTTGGGATGACCGATGATGTGATGGAAATCATTAAAATGGCCGGTTTCGAGAGAATTCTCAAAATCTTTAGCACCAAAAAAGAAGCGCTCAAACACGTTTCATGAATCCAAATGCAACCGTCGAAGAACTGGAACTACAAAAGCTCCTTTCAAAGATCCCTCTTCCTTTAAAGCAAAGAACACCCAATCAGACGAAAAAGCCTAAGGTTATTATTATCTCGGGACCCACGGCAGTTGGAAAAACGAAACTGTCTCTTGCGATTGCTCAAGCAGTTGGCGGGGAGATCATTTCGGCCGATTCTATGCAAGTGTATCGCGGGATGGATATTGGCACGGCAAAAGTCACCGAAGAAGAGCGGAAAGTGGCGCCGCACTACCTCATCGACATTCGAAATTTAGAAGAAAGCTTCAATGTGATGGACTTTTATAAAGAGGCGCACAAAGCGATTCGAGAGGTCCTTACCAAAGGGGGAGTGCCGATTATTGTGGGAGGAACGGGGTTTTATATTCATGCTCTTATCTACGGGCCTCCGGCGGGCCCCCCATCAGTACCCGAGGTGCGCAAAGATATTGAAGATCAAATTGAGAAGCTAGGGACCGATGCGCTATATGAGAAGTTAAAAGGGGTCGATCCAGATTACGCTAAAACGATCACAGGTGCTGACAAGCAGAAGATTGTAAGGGCCTTAGAGATCATCTCTTTAACAAACAAAAAAGTATCCGATTTTCCCAAAATGGAAAATGAAGATACTCCGTATGATTTTAGGTGCTGGTTTCTATATGCTGCAAAAGAAGTTCTCTACCCACATATCGAAATGCGGTGTGATGAGATGATTGCAAAGGGGTTTATTGAAGAGGTGCGTGAGCTAGATAAGAAAGGGCTTCAAAAGAACAGCTCAGCCTCGCAAGCAATAGGCTATCGGCAGTGTCTTGAGTTCTTAGCAAGTAGCGGAAGCCCTGATGACTTTGAAACCTTCATAGCAGCCTTTAAACGAGCGTCGCGCAGATACGCAAAAAGGCAGTTTACTTGGTTTAAAAAAGAGCCCCTTTTCCGGTGGCTGAGTGTCGAAAATGTCCCCCTGGAGAAATCAGTAGAAACCATCTGCCAGGATTATGAGTTGAGCTTTTAATTTCAGTGGGTTAAAATAGAGCTCTTACGCTATGGAAAAAACAGAAACAACACCCTATCAGCAGTTTATCCAGGAAGTGGATGACAAGAAAAAAATTGAGGAGAAGATTCGTCTTTGCCTTGATTTTATGCGTCATGCTCTTTCTCAAGAAAAAACACCTGCTTTTCGAGATTTTTGGCAAGCCAAACGGCTTTGTTTGGACCTTTTCAAGGAAAAAATTGCTCCCCGCTCGCGGACGGTCTTTTGGGCAGAATATATTGAACTTTCTGATGAGAATCGCAGGTTAAAGGAAGTGCTAGATGAGCAGTCTTCTTTTGACAAAGAACAGATGGATCTCGCAATTGTATCTTTAGAAGTTGATCTTGAGAAGAAAGACACTCTCATTGGAGAAATGGACCTCATCGAAGTGCCAAAATCCTTTAGTCACAATGCAACTACTTATGCCGTCATCCAAAAAGAGCTCAACCTTTTGAGCACATTTGCAGGCAGACTCAATTCTCTTAGAAAAGAACTCATCCACATGTCTCTGCGTCTTAAGCAAAAAAACCGTCTCTTCGAGCGCTTAAGTAATGCTGGGGATCTCATCTTCCCAAGACGCAAAGAGCTCATGGGCAAAATCGCTACTCTCTTTGGCCAGGACGTTACTGTATTTGCGGAAAATGAAGCTTCAGGGCCTCTGTTCGAGAGGAAAGAAGAGATCAAAGCTTTGCAAAGCTTTGCAAAAGTGCTAACGCTATCCTCGTCTTCTTTTACGGAAATGCGGGGCAAGCTATCTGAATGCTGGGATCAGATACGAGAAAAAGAAAAAGAAAAGCATCAAGAGCGGGCCGAAAAACGAGAAGTTTTCAAAGAGAACTTTGAGAAGATACAAGCAAAAATCCAAGAGCTCACTGAAAATGGAGAAACACTCGAAAAAATCGATATCCTTTTCAAAGAGATGAGAGATCTTGAACTTAGCCATGAAGATGTAAAAGCTCTGAAAAAGCAGCTTATGGATCTCAAGAAACCGTTAGAAGAAAAAGAAGTTAAAGAAAGGGAAGAGCGCCAAAGAGCAGCTGTTGAAAAACAGCAAAAGCAAGTGCACGCACAAACTCAGATGCTCGATCATCTTATAGAAGTTCTCAATCAAGCTGACATTCTTTCTCTAGATACTCTTGTCGAAAAATGGGAAGCTCTCGTAAAAGAAGAAAAGACGCTTTGTGCAAAAGGGATAGAGAAGGCTATGCTCCAAAGCAGGCTTGATACCCTTTTTGATCATGTCCAAGAAAAGAAGTGGCAATCCCTTTTAGAAGAAGAAAACGCTGAAGAGATCTCTTCTTCCTTGCATGGCCTATTGGATGATCGTCACAAAGTGAGAAGAAAAGTAAAGGCAAACATAGAGCTTTACCGAAAGACACTCGGTGGTTCTGCCTTAAGCATGGAAGAGTCCTTGCTTACACAAGAACTAGCATCGAGCGAAAAGCTAAGACTTGATGCCATTGAAACCATGATTGAAGAGATAGAAGAAAAACTCTTCGATCTAGAGGAATAAAGTTTTGGAAATTTCTGCATTTGATTTAGATTACACCTTGATCCAAGGAAACAGTAGCGCTAGCTTCTGTAAGTATTTGTATCAGAACGGAGCTATCCCTTTTTCAACAGTTGTGTATTCCATCTTTTATTCCTTGAGACATAAATTTTTCGGTATGAGTTTAGCGGATTTGCATGAGAGTGTGTTTGAAAGGCTCTTGCTTGGAAAACCACTAGAAATGCTAGAAAAATACGTCGATAAGTTTGTCCATGAGTACCTCGAAGAAGCTCTGTATATGCCAGCCGTGATGCGTCTTCGTAGAGCTCAACAATTGGGACATTATACCATGATTCTTTCCAATGCACCGAGCTTTCTTGTGAAGCGCTTTGCTAAAGTGCTTGGCGTGAATTCCTACCACGCAACAGAATATGCAACCGATGAAAATAACTGTTTTCAGAAGATTAAAAGCATTCTGGAAGGAAAAGACAAAGCTAAGCTCCTGAAGGCTATGGCTAAAAAAATGGACATTTTCTTAGAGCAGATCACAACCTATTCAGATAGCGTTCTCGATCTAGAATTTCTAGAAGCTGCAGGCAATCCCATTGCAGTAAATCCGGATAAAAAACTCCGTGCTATTTCCCTGAAAAATGACTGGAGAATCATTTAGTGCCTTTGAAGATCGGCTTTTTTGGAGGAACATTTGATCCCATCCATTTTGGTCACTTAAATCTCGCATTGCAGATCAAAGAAGCGCATAAACTCGATCAGGTCTTTTTTTCTCCAGCTAACTTCTCTCCTGAAAAAAGAGGAAGTCATCCTTTAGCTCCTAAAAAAGCAAGAAAAGAGATGGTAGAGCTAGCTATAGAAGATGTGCCCGAATTTACTCTTCTCGATATTGAATTAGAAAGAGAAGGCCCTTCCTACACGATTGACACGATTGAATTCTTACAAGAAAAGTACAAGGAAGCGCAGTTTTTTCTGATTTTGGGCGAAGACATCCTCTCAGGACTTCCTAGATGGAAAGAGATAGAGAGGCTTCTCACGATCGCTCCCCCCCTCGTGGGAGGGCGTCCAAATGCTGTAGAACCCGGTCTCCCTCCAGAATTGGATAAAATAATACAGGAAGGGCGCACTTCCATCCCTTCGATGGACATTAGCTCTACAGAGCTTAGGGAGCTTTTGAATCAAAAAAAATATTGCGGGCAGTGGATCCCTGCCAAAGTTCTCGACTACATTCACCAGCACCAGTTATACTAGCTCTTTATGTCTAAAGAAAGCTGTATGAAAAACGTTCAAATTGCCGCTCAAACAATTTTTGACAAGAAGGGGATCAACATCCTCGCTCTTGATGTCAAAGAAATTTCTAGCCTGACCGACTATGTCCTCATCGCAGAGGGAAATGTCGATCGTCACGTGATCGCCATTGCAAGGGATATAGTGGAAACCCTTAAAGAGCAAGGGGAAAGGCCTATCTACATCGAAGGATTGGAGTCAGGGGACTGGGTCGTGATTGATTATCTCGACTATATGATCCATATATTCATGCCAGGGCTCCGGGACAAATATCAGCTAGAAGAGATGTTCCGTGACGGTAAGGTAGTCGAATTAAACTTAAAAGTTGATACCTGATATCTTTGCAAAATTTGTCCTAATTTAGTACAATAGATGCACTATGGATAAGAAAAAACGTATCGTAGTCACAGGAATGGGGCTCATCTCCTGTTTCGGAAGTGATTTAAATAAATTCTATGAGTCTTTGATAGAGGGAAAAAGCGGGATCTCTGAGATCGACAGCTTTCCCGTCGAAGACTATCCCACTAGATTTGCCGGATCTGTTCGCGACTTTGATACGGGTGAGTACATGGATAAAAAGCAGGCCCGGCGGGTTGATCCCTTTATTGCCTATGCAGTTGTTGCTGGGAAGCGGGCCCTCGAGCATGCAGGTCTCAGTGGAGAAGCAGCTGATAAGCTTGACAAAACGAAATGTGGTATACTCATAGGTTCTGGAATGGGTGGTCTGAACGCCTTGTATAAAGGAACACAGTCCATCATTGAATCCGGCCATAAACGTCTAACTCCTTTCTTCATCCCTTATATCATCACCAATATGGGTGGGGCGCTGCTAGCCATCGACACGGGCTTTATGGGGCCTAACTATTCCATATCGACAGCTTGTGCAACAGCCAACTACGCAATCTACTCTGCTGCCGAGCACATTAGAAAGGGCGAAGCCGATCTAATGATTTGCGGGGGAGCAGAAGCTGCCATTAGCCATATGGGGCTCGCTGGATTTGCTGCGATTAAAGCACTATCAACTCGCAACGATGATCCAAAGTCAGCCTCGCGCCCATTTGATAAAAGCCGCGATGGCTTTGTTATGGGAGCAGGAGCAGGCGTCCTCGTCCTTGAGAGCTTGGAACACGCGGAAGCGAGAGGCGCGACGATCCTCGCAGAATACCTTGGAGGAGCCCTCTCATGTGATGCATATCATATGACCAATCCTCATGCCGAAGGAAAAGGCGTCCGTCTGAGCATCGAAAACGCCCTCAAAGACGCGGGCATTGAAAAAGAGCGAGTCAACTACATCAATGCACACGCTACCTCTACTCATGTTGGAGATATTGCAGAGGCCGTTGCGATCAAAAATGCCTTTAAAGAACATACCCCCAACATCAAAGTCAATGCCACAAAGTCGATGACAGGCCACTGCCTTGGAGCTGCTGCTGGAATCGAAGCCGTTGCCACGATCATGCAGATCCAAAAGGGCAAACTACACCCGACAATCAATCTCGAAGAGACCATCGAGGAAGCCGAAGATCTTGATATTGTAAAAGAAGCAGAAGACTTTCAAATCGATGTGGCTCTTTCCAATTCATTTGGATTTGGAGGTCACAACTCCTCTTTACTTTTTGCTCCTTTTCATCCATGATCTTGAGCGATGACTATCGCAAATGAAGAATCTTTTGGAATCGTTCCTCTCCGCCACACCGGCGATGAGTGGACAGTGTTTGTTATTCTACATAAACATGGCAACCACTGGGGATTTCCAAAAGGAAAGGCCGATGATGGAGAGCTCCCTTTTGAGAGTGCCAAACGAGAGCTTGAAGAAGAGACCGGTCTTGTCGTAGAAAAGCTTCTTCAGGAAGAGCCGATCACAGAACAGTATTCCTTTTATCGCTCAAACCAAAAAATCCAAAAAAAAGTCCATTATTTCCCCGCTATCGTTTCCGGCGCTCTCCTATTACAACCAGAAGAAATACGCGACGGGAAGTGGCTAACCTTTAGTGATGCAGAAAAACAACTGACCTTTGCCGAGGCAAAAAAACTTTGCCGTAAAATTGAGGAGTTAACAAATTCATGAAGTTTCCCTTTCTGAAGAAATCCAAGATCGAAGTTTTTGTCCGTTATTGCTACTACTCAAGTGCTAGTGCACATAAAAATCGCCCTGAAGGGTTTACTCACGAAAAATGCTTTGAAAACCTCCTCGAAACCCTCGATCCAAAACAAGTGAACTGCACATTCCTGCTCGACACCCATTTTGCTAAACCTCAGACCCACTTCGTGCAAAAACAAACAAAGTATCCCGTCGTCGAGATAGATGCTGGTGAAGAAGGCAAATCCTTCCTCGCACTTATTGACCATGTCCTAGCGCAAAACTTTGCCGATGACACTATCCTCTATTTTCTAGAAGATGATTACCTCCACAAAGAAAACTGGGCCCAAACCCTTCTTGAAGCCTTTTCCCTTCCTGAAGCCGATTACATTACTCTCTTCGACCACCGAGATAAATATGACGCACCCATGTACGAAGATCTAGAGGCAAAACTTTTCTATACTCCATCTACTCATTGGAGAACGACACCCTCTACCACCAACACCTATGCCATGCTCCTTAAAACACTCAAAGAAGATCTTGCCACCCACCGCAAATACTCAGAGGGACACAGAATTTCGCTGGATCATGACAAATTTCTCGATCTCAAAAGTCAGGGGAGAACCCTTATTTCCTCCATTCCCGGCTGGTCTTGCCACTGCGAACCGGCATTCGCCTCGCCTTGCCACGACTGGACTAGTCTTTTAAATGAAAAAGCTCTAAAATAAAGCTTCTATAACGGAGATACAAACCATGCAATTGACACAAACACTGCCCCAAAGCCGTCTGCAAGATCTATTTATTGTGGTAGGAGCAAGTATCCTTTTATCCCTCTCTGCGTGGATTTCTATCCCTCTACCGTTTACGCCCGTACCCATTTCCTTCACCGCCCAGCTAGTCCTTCTTCTCTCTGTTCTTTTAGGCAAGAGGGGAGCCTACGCAACGGCTCTCTACGTAGCTCAAGGCGCAATGGGCCTTCCTGTCTTCGCAAATGGCGGAGCTACTCTAGCCTATCTTATGGGCCCTACCGGTGGCTTCCTTATCGGGTTTGTGATTAGCAGTTATGTTGTTGGATCTCTAGCCGAAAAAATCCAAGATAAGACACCTGTAAAAACTTTTAGCCTGATGCTCTTTGGCAATGCCCTCATATTCACCTTTGGACTTCCTCACCTCGCTCTCCTTGTAGGAGTCCAAAATGCATTGAAATTCGGACTGTACCCCTTCATTGGAGTTGATCTATTCAAGCTGCTGCTTGCTAATCGCTGCGTTCAACTATCTCGAAGATAGATAAACTACCTCTCCATTAGCAGGAAATATGGCAGTTGGAATAGGAAATGGAAATACACTACAGGAATATGCTGATAGTGCCATAAATCGAGGAGAGCACGATTTGGGGGAAGCTCTAGGGGCTTTTGCAAGGATACAGGAAATAGATCCCCAAACTCCTGCTCAAGCACGGGCAGTTCTAGAAGCTGGTGCAAAGGCTCTTCACGCTTTGGTAGTGCAGCATGCACGCGCTGTTAACGAAGGGGCCGAATTGGCGAATAGGTGCCAAGCACCGCTATAGCATCTTCGATGCTTGTATTATCAGGGGTAGTAGTAAATTATTGGCTTTCCCTCTGCCTTCTTTCGGGCAAAACAATTAATTAGTGCGTCCTTAGGTGTAATTGCTTGAAATTTGCCCTTCAAAAGGATGTAATATCTCTATATTTAACTAATTATAGGTCTAATCTATGCTCTATTTAGATGTTAGTAAAATTCCACAAGGCTTACAGTCTTTTGCTCCAGAAGGACAAGTAAATTTTCAGGCTCTTGAGTCTAAACCAAATAAATTTTTAAAATTTTATCTTTATTACCTCACAGTTCAGAGTCCTTCTTCGCCTATAGCGCAGCAGATTTTCACTGCCACGAAACAGGAAATGCAGCGTGTTCTTGTCGCTCAATATGATGCCAAAAACTTGTCAGATTATCATTTTGCTAAATTCTTATTTCATAGCCCTGATCTTTTGAAAGGAAGGGAGGCTGAGGTGCAGGAAATCATCTCTAAATTTGCCGATCAGCTCAATCCATCAAATGATGCTAAAACATTAAGAAGAGCGTCAAAAATTCTTGAATGGGTTCGCGCGAGTCCTGCATTGAGAGAACAATCTAGAGAAATTCTTGGTCGTATTAGCCAAGTCGGTGAATATTGCGTTACTTCTTCTGATGGAGAAGAGTTTGCTCTTGATCTCTCTTTATGGCCGGCAAAAGTAGAAGCCTGGCGTCCTTGGCTTATTGGCGGTATGCCTCAAGTCGGGCCAGTAAGTTGTTCTCTAAAACAACTTATGGAAATAGATCAATTCTTAAAAACATCTATTCTTCCCGATTTAACTTTAGATGGATTCATGGAATTATACCAAAAAGCTGAAGAAATTTTATTTCCTGATCTAGCTAAAGCTTGTGTGGAAAAAATCAAAGAAAAGCTTTCCAATGAAACAATAGGAGAAATTCTACCTCAAGCATTGTATTTTAAATATGAACTTCTGATTTTAAATTGTTTAGATTATATACGGCAGAACAAACTTATATCTTTTTATAATTCATTGAATTGGTCTGACCAAGGTGGTCTTTACGTTGAAATGAATGATATAAGCAGAAAACCTTCAGATTTGAGTACATATTTGTTTTCAAAAGCGAAAAGTGTACATTTGAAACGCAATACGCAAAGAAAGGTAAGTGATAGAAAAGTTATATTTCCGGAGGCCACTTGCGTTAAATTTTGCATGCTCGGAAGTACTTTTACGCAATCTCTAAATAATGATGGACTTATCGATATTGAAAAAATATTCGAGAATTTCTCAATATGTTTCCCAAATGCAGAAGAAATAAAAATATCTTTCACGATCAGGGGCTGGAAAAATGATATTAGTGATATTTCTTTAATTAAGGGCGTGACCCAAGGGATCTGGGTTTTCAAAGACCAAGAATTATTTCTCCGTATAAAAGCCGACGAACAAGAAGTACAGCGGCAAGAAGTACAGCAGCAAGCAGCATGGCAGCAAGCAGCAGCACAACAAACGCAAATGCGACAAATGCAACAGCTACAAGCAACACATCAAACGCAAATGCGACAAATGCAACAGCTACAAGCAACACATCAAACGCAAATGCGACAAATGCAACAGCTACAAGCAACACATCAAACGCAAATGCAAAGAGCGGTAGGACTTGGCCCACGTGCGCTGGGCAACCTAACAAGAAGACGTCTAGCAATGGAAGCAGTGACCGCTCCACTGCAACAAACAGCCTCAGCATCAGCAGATTCTATATCTGGCGCTCCACAAACAACGTCAGATGACGCTTCCGCTTCTGGAACTAAAAGAGAGGCTCCTGAGACTAGAGAGGAAGACACCTCAGATAACGAGCCTTCAACTAAAAGAGCAAGAAAAGATGAAAGTGATTAAATTCGCTGAATAAATATTGTTTTGGTTTTAATTAAACTTTTTAAGGAGGAAATATTATGGCAGCAATACCACCAGCAGGAGGAGACGGTCCATTTGGAATGGCTCTAGCAACAATTTTGCCTGGGGCAGATGTAGAAGCTCAAGATAGGGCTGATGCTGCAAGAAATGCTGGGAACGAACAGTTAGCTGCTGCAATGCAAATTAATGCAGATTTGCCTCCAGCAGATCCATGGTCAACACCGGCAGAACTTGCTGCGCATGTCCAAGGTGTTGCTGCTCAAATTCAAGCTTTGCGAGCTGAGGACAATCAAGATCCAGACGTTTTAGAAGACCTTCGAGCTCAACTAACGACATTGGGAGCTGCTATCGAACATCATCAGGGGCCTCAAGGAGAATGATTCGAAAATCATTTGCGACATAGTGTAAAAAAACCGCCATCTGGCGGTTTTTTTTTAATCTTACAGTCTGTCTTCAGGAAGGGGGCCAACGGTGACGCGGCCTGCTAAAGACGCATGCCCTGTGATGAACCAAGCTTTCTCTGCAGCTGCACCAGTTTGTGCAACATTAGTAGCCAGTGTGCTTGATAATCGAGGGCCTTCTCCGTTTGGAAATTCAGGTCCTTTACCTACTCCAGTTACTCTTGCCATATCTCATCTCCTTGAGTTCGAGGTTCAATAATCTTGATCATCAACATAGAAGTATTTTTATACAAAGAAAAAATTCGTTTTACAAAAAATTAATATGCGGTGCTAGTTTGCGATTGCTTGAAATTTTATCCAGGGTGTGTTCTCAGTAAGGTTCTTAGGGCGACTAGCATTTAAGTCAAAGCTCCGATATGATGAGGAAGATGTACCTGTTTCAATATCCAATTTATTTCTTTTTGAAAGCGCTCTTGTGGCTTCGGTATCGTGTTGAAGTTAAAGGACTCGATGAAGTGGCTAAGTCTAAGAAGAAAGGGGTGATTTTTCTCCCTAATCACCCTGCTGAAATGGATCCGGTGATCTTGATTTCTATTTTGTGGGGTAAATTTCGGCCTAGGCCTTTGATGGTGGAGCATTTTTTCTACAAAAAGGGACTTCGCTTCTTTATCGATCTGCTCATTAAACCTCTGCCCCTTCCGACGATGGATGTGGGGAATGAGTGGAAAAAGCGACAGGTTGAAAAGTTAAAGGCTAAGATTTTGCAGCGGACCAAAGAACATGGGCAAAATTTCATGGTGTATCCTTCGGGCAAATTGAAGTCGACTGGAGATGAGCGTCTTGGAGGCACCTCTTTAGTCTATCAATTGCTTCAGATGGATCCCGATTTAGATTTTGTTCTGGTGCGGATAACAGGGCTTTGGGGCAGTTCATATTCTCGGGCCATTACGGGCTTTTCTCCCGATTTTGGATCAGTTTCCTGGAGGGGCTTTTTAGCGGTACTTAAGAACTTGATTTTCTTTACTCCTAGGCGGAAGGTGTCGATTGAGTTTGCTCGGCCCGGAGAGGATTTCCCAAGACATGGGGAGAAGATGCAAATCAATGAGTGGCTGGAGAATTGGTACAATCAAGGAGAGGTAGAGCCTCTGAAACTGGTCTCTTTCTCCATGTGGAGAAAGATTTTCCCAAAAATCTCTGCGACGGAGGAAACAAAGGAAGAAGAGGTCCATGTTTCCGAAGATGTGAAGGTGCAGATTCTTGGATATCTCTCGAAGATCACCAAGCAAAGTGTGACCGATTCTCAGACCAACTTGCACCTCTCAAACGATTTGGGACTCGACTCACTCGATATTTCACAGATTAACGTATTTTTAGAAGAGCGTTTTGATATCACTGGGCTTGCCCCGGGGCAACTGCAGACTGTGCATGATATAATGCAGGCAGCAGCAGGTGTGAAGAAGGAGTCTGAAGAACCCGAGCCAAGAGAAAAAAAATCGAGGTGGCCCAAGGAGAAGTTTGCTCGGAAAGAGCCGATGATCCCTGAAGGAGAGACCATTCAAGAGGTTTTTCTAAAAAGTTGCGAGAGGATGGGAGACACCATTGCGTGCGCTGATGCGCTCTCTGGGGTATTGACCTATTCCAAACTCAAACGGTCTGCGATTATCCTTTCTTTAGAGATTAGAAAAATGCCAGGTAAGCATATTGGCGTTTTGCTCCCTTCATCTGCGGGAGCCTATATTACGATCTTAGCGGTCCTGCTCGCTGGCAAAATCCCTGTCATGCTGAATTGGACAACGGGCTTTCGCAATCTCGAGCATGCAGTCGACGTTTGCTCTCTTAAGGTAGTTTTGAGTTCCTACCGCTTTTTAAGTCGGCTTGATGTTTGCGATCTTGGCAAAGTAGATGACCTTCTGATTTTGCTTGAAAAATTGAAAAGCAATATTTCTCTTAAAAACAAGCTCAAGGGTCTTTATCTTCACATGAGAAGTACGAAGTCTCTGTTAAAAAAGCTCCCGAATCCTCCTAAGCCGAGCGATCCTGCTGTCATTATTTTCACAAGTGGAACGGAAACCCTCCCTAAGGGTGTACCTCTATCGCATGAAAATCTTTTGACCAATCAAAGAGCGGCCCTTTCTTGTGTGGATTTCAAAGCCAATGATCGGTTGTACGGAGTGCTTCCGCCCTTTCATTCATTCGGTTTTTCTGTGACAGGTATTGCTCCACTACTTTTTGGACTTCGCGTTTGTTATGCGCCAGATCCAACCGACAGTAGAGGGATTGCAAATGATATTGAGCACTGGGAGGCAACCATTTTTTGCTGCGCTCCTAGTTTCATCCAATCTATGCTACGCGTCGCTAAGGATCATCAGCTACAAAGCCTGCGTTTAATGGTCTCTGGGGCAGAGAAAGCACCCCAAGAGTTATACGATACTCTGCGCGCTAAAAATATCAAATTTCTCGAAGGCTATGGAATTTCAGAGTGTAGCCCTATCGTCACTATCCATAGAGAAAAGGAGCCTGCTGTGGGGGTTGGCAAGCCCATTCCTGGTGTTGATCTTTGCGTCATCGATCCGGAGTCCAATGCTGTTTTGGAGCAGGGTAGTGAGGGCGAGGTTTGTATCTTTGGCCCTAACGTATTTGCAGGTTATTTAGGCGTAAAGAAGGATCCCTATGTTGAGCTCGATGGAAAAAAATGGTACCGTTCTGGTGACCGAGGAATCATCGATCCTAGCGGCAATCTAACCATCACGGGAAGACTCACTCGATTTGTTAAAATCGGAGGCGAAATGGTGAGCCTTGGCGGTTTAGAAGAAGATCTAGTAGCAATATCACGTGCCAAGGGCTGGGCCCCGAAAAAAGAAAATGGAGCTCTGCTCGCAGTAGCGGCTCATGGTTTTGAAAGTGAGAAACCTCAGATCGTCCTCTTTGCTACATTTGATGCTGACCGAGAAGAGATCAATCGCTCTTTGAGAGAAACTGGTTTGGGACGGCTTGTCAAAATTTCAGAAATCCGCAAACTAGAAGAGATCCCACTAACCGGAACGGGCAAAATTCATTATCGCTTACTTGATGAGATGTTATGACCCCTGATAGTTACCATGTATTCCCCCTATGCTACCTGCGGGAGGCATTTATCTCGCTTCCCTCTTCATCCGTATGTTTCCATACGGACTTCATCACGAATCAAGAAATATGCGTTCCCTCGCTTGCGCCTAGGAGGAAGATATGATAACAATCAGGGGTCTGAAATTATACAATACAGAGACGCGAAAAAAGGAAGAGATTGTCCCTATCGTGGATAAAAAGATATCCATGTATACGTGTGGACCTACGGTCTACAACTTTGCTCATATTGGAAATTTCCGAACTTACGTCTTTGAAGACCTTTTGCGCAGAACTCTTAAGCACTTTGGCTATAGTGTCACTCAGGTGATGAATTTAACTGATATCGATGACAAGACGCTCGCTGGCGCAATACATGAAGGCAAATCCCTTAAAGAATACACAAAACCCTACGAGGATGCCTTTTTTGATGATCTCAAAGCACTCAATGTAGAAAGAGCGGAACACTATCCGGAAGCTACCGAGTACATCCCTCAGATGATAGAAATCATTCAGGGACTAAAAGAAAAAGGGATTGCTTACGAGGGAGGGGACGGTAGTATCTATTTTTCGATCACTAAGTTCCCGAAGTATGGACGTCTTTCACACCTAAACCAAGAGGACCTCAAAGCGGGCGCTTCCCAGCGTGTAGGCACGGATGAATATGATAAAGAAAACGTCGCCGATTTCGTTCTCTGGAAGGCCTATGATCCAAAACGCGATGGTCAGATTTTTTGGGAAAGCCCTTTTGGAAAAGGGCGTCCCGGTTGGCATATCGAATGCTCTGCGATGGCTATGAGTATTCTAGGTGAAACAATCGACATCCACGTGGGCGGTGTCGACAATATGTTCCCACATCACGAAAATGAAATTGCCCAGTCAGAAGGGTGCACAGGTAAAACCTTTGTCAAACATTGGCTCCACTCTGAGCACCTACTTGTCGATCATAAAAAGATGTCAAAAAGCCTCGGTAATTTCTACACCCTGCGCGATCTGTTTGAAAAAGGATATACCGGCCCTGAAATTCGCTATCTTCTTCTTACTGCTCACTACCGAATGCAGCTCAATTTCACGATGGAAGGGCTCGATGCCGCCCGGTCCTCTCTTCAGAGGCTTGGTGACTTTGTCCAAAGGCTGAAAAAAGTTGAAGGGATCGACGATGGCGTTATAGATCCGATCCTTGCCGAAACCAAAGCCAATTTCAAAATGGCACTTAGCGATGATCTCAACATCTCCCCAGCCTTAGCTGCTCTTTTTGAAATGGTGCGCAAAATCAATAGCCTCTGCGATGATAATCGCCTCGGCAAAGAGGGGGCAGACAAAACCTTAGCATTCCTTCATGATGTCGATACAGTTTTAGGCTTTATCCCTTTTGAAGCAGAGGAGCTTGATATCCCACAAGAGCTTCTCGAAGCTCTTAGTAAACGTGAAGAAGCTCGAGAAGAGAAAAACTGGGCCGAGGCCGATAAGCAGCGCGATCTCATCACATCAAGTGGCTATCTCATCGAAGACACCCCACACGGGTCAAAATTAAAAAAACAATGAGCCAAAGAAAAAAAAGTAAAGAAGAGCGTTTCATGGAAAAGATCTACGAATTTGCGGGCGCTTCTGGCGACCCCGAAAACGAGGTCGATCGGTACAAAGTGGGCGCCTCTGTAGGAGAGAACCCCAAGGGGACCGACCACACCGTCCAGAGGCTGGCGAAGATCAACTTCATCAAAAAAAGTGGTGATAAATTGATCTACCTCACGCAAGCTGGACTCACTTTTGTTGCGAATAATATTAGTGATTGATTCTGAGGTGCTTAGAATTTAACTCTTGATTTTACGATCCTGTTTTATTGAGCAGCTCGCTGAAACAGGGTCCTGTTTTATAGAGCAGCTCGATAAAATGGTACCCTGTTTTCATAAGGAGATGCTGATTAATTCGGAATTTAGGCGGATGGACAAAAGCAAAAATTCTGTTCTAGAAGCGCCTTTTTCTGTATTATTGGGAGGGATGAACAATGTGGAAGTGGACATGGCAATTGTAGTAGATGCAGAAATTTGGCAAAAATTCCCCGATTTGAAAATTGGGGTTCTTGTAGCAAAGGGTATCAGCAACTCTGGTAGCGAGAGCCTTCAGGTCCTGCGAGCTAGCGAAAAGCTGGCGCAAAAGCAGTACGGCGAAGCTGATCTCAACGAGGTAAGCAAACTGCAAGATTGGCGCGAAGCATATCGCTCTTTTGGCTATAAGCCCGCCAAGGCCAGGTGTTCTGTCGATGCATTGCTGCGGCGTGTGGTCAAAGGCAAAGAACTTCCCGATATCAGCCCGCTTGTGAATTTGTATAATAGCATTTCTTTAAAGCATTCAGTGCCAGCTGGAGCAGATGATCTCGATCAGGTAGAGGGAACTGTTCGCTTAACTTTTGCCAAGGGTGATGAAACTTTTGCAGCTATAGGTGCTCAAGAAAGAGAAATGCCGCTCACTGGCGAGGTAATCTACCGCGACGATGTAGAGGTCACCTGTAAAGCGTGGAACTATCGTGAATGTGACAAGACAAAAATTACGAATGAGACAAAAAATGCCGCCCTTGTGATTGAGGGGCTAGAGCACACAACACTTGCCGAGGTGGCTAGCGCCTTAAATGAGCTTCAAGCTCTTGTGGAGAAGCACTGCGGTGGGAAGTTTAAGATGTATCTGCTCGACGCTGAGCATCCAGAAATGGTGGAGAGTAGCTTACTAGAGAATCGGGCGATCCCCATTGAGATTCCTGAGCCCGACTATCATTCCCAAGAAGCGTATCAAACACGACTTGGCAAATTGCGCGAGATTGAGGCAATGGGAATCGATCCTTATCCGGCAAAGTTCATGCCAACGAATACTGCTAGGGATTTGATCTCGAAGTATGAAGGCCAAGACATAGGCTCGTATGAAGAAGCAGCTGAAGGGAAAACCCAAGAAGCTAAGGCCGCTGGGCGTATTGTTCTTTTCAGGCCTATGGGCGCCAATATCTTTGCCCAAATTCTGGATGAGACGAGTAAGATCCAGATCCTTTTCAACAAGGATCATACGAAGGTAACGGGCCTTGGCGATCAAATGATGCCGATCAAGTTCATTGAAAAGAAACTCGATCTTGGTGATATCATTGGGGTTTCTGGCTTTTTATTTCGTACACAAAAGGGGGAACTCACTCTCTTTGCCAAAGAGGTGACGCTCCTTTGTAAGACTTTGCTGCCGCTTCCAGACAAGCACAAGGGGATTGTCGATAAGGGAGCTCGTTATCGGAAGCGATGGCTCGATTTGATTGCCAACCCGGAAGTGGGCGAGCAACTTCGTCTTCGAAGTAAGCTAGTAGCTGGAATCCGCAAATATTTTGAGAATTTTGGCTTCATGGAAGTGGAAACGCCTGTCTTGCAAAATATTTACGGCGGAGCCAGTGCCAAGCCTTTCATCACCCATCACAATGCTCTTTCGCAAGATATGTATTGCCGTATTGCCTTAGAGATTGCATTGAAAAAGCTCGTTGTCGGTGGAATGAACAAGGTCTATGAAATTGGAAAGGTTTTTCGTAATGAAGGGATCGATAAGACACACAACCCTGAATTTACCATGTTAGAGGCTTATGCCGCCTACTGGGATTATAACGATGTGATGACTTTCATTGAAAATCTCTATGAGAAGCTCGCCTTAGATGTCTTTGGAAGCACGAAGATTGGCAAGCGAGAAGATAAGAAGGGAAAAACTTACGAGATTGATTTCAAAACGCCCTGGATCCGAATGACGATGAAAGAGGCGATCAAAAACTATGGAAACATCGATGTTGACTCTTTGAGCGATGAAGAGATGAAAGCAAAACTAGTGCCACTTGTGGGCGCTGAAAAACTCCAAGACATGCCAAGGGGACTCTTGATTGCGATGTTGTTTGAAGAGCTTGCAGAAGAGCATCTCATCCAGCCTCACCATATCACCGATCACCCTATTGAGACGACGCCGCTCTGTAAATTGCACCGCGATCCTAAAGATCGAGCGCAAGGGATTGTCGAGCGTTTTGAGACTTTCGTCCTTGGGATGGAATGTTGCAATGCCTACACCGAACTCAATGATCCCGTTTTGCAGCGGGAGCTTCTCGTTGAGCAGGCAAAACTGCTTCGAGGGGGTAACGAAGAGGCCAATCCACTTGATGAGGAATTTATCGAAGCGATTTGTCAAGGGATGCCGCCTACAGGTGGTTTTGGAATAGGAATCGATCGCCTTTGTATGCTCTTTACTGGGGTCACTTCCATCCGAGATGTTCTCTTCTTCCCAGTGATGCGTCCTGAAGAATAGCAAATGTGTACAGATGTTAGTTTATCAAATTCCTTAGATAGTCTTGTCTCCACTCTTTCTTGGGCCAATCCCTTTTTGAGAAAACCAATGACAGTGTCACAGGTTTCTAGAATAGATGCTCTAACTAGAGATGTGATTCGAAAAATCGTGAGGGTAGGTCCTCATGAATCGTTTTCTTCTACTATGCGTGATACGCCTTTTGGCAATGTAATGCCAAAAGAACTAAAAGAAAGAGATTTTGCAAAACGGTATTTTGAAAATAGCATAAGATGGGCGCTGCTCAGACACAATAGCGCGCTAAAATCTAAAGACAGAAGGGACTTTATTGCAGCAAAAGAAGCGACGATTCTTGCAATAAAAATTGGTGAATATGTTGAGCGTCAATTCCATATTTATAAAAACAGAACAACGCAGCCAAAGTCCGAGTTTTCAGTCTTGAAAGAGACTCTGATGATGCGCTTTCTATTGTATAAGATCGCAGAGGAGATATCTCAATTAACAATGCCCGAGGCAACAAGGGCTTGATAGTGGGTTGGATTTTTTTGAGAGAGGAATTCGATGAGTTTGGGCTTGATGGGACGTCTGAAATCGATACCAAGCTTTTTTATGAAATCTTCAATGGAGCTTTCGGCTTGGTTGACCTTCCTCTCGGTATTCACAAGCAGCTCGATTTCGGCAATGCGGTAGATAAAATCGTCAAAGTAGGCCAGATCTAGATCAATTGTAAACTCTCCGATTTGGTACTTGCGTCTCGCCGTTTGGAAGGTGGCGTAGGGAAATATTTTTTCCTTGTAGAGAGCTTTAGTAAGGTCTTTTTCTTTTTTGTCGAGCCCAAGCTTTTCATGAATTTCTGCTTCTTTAGTGACTTCTTTGTAACGGTCAATTTCTCCTTCGATTCCGCGCACCCCGATTTTGAGCTCGAATTTGCATTCCCTTTCGCGAAGCCAGATATCACTGGTCGTATATCTAAACTCGGGCGTGTCGTAGTAGGTGTCGGTTAGGATGCGCGATCCGAGAAATGTTCCGCGCCGTTCGATGGTCTTGAGATCGGTTTCCCGAAGATGTACTCTTCGCTGTACTTCAATCATGGCAAGCATAATACCAGGGTGGGGTTTTTTTTCTTGAATAAAATTTTTCCTTGCTGGTATGCTGCTCTTCAAAAAACGGAGGTTTCTCATGGCAAGTGATGGATTTACAGTTAGATTACCCAACCCATTTACTTTTTTTGGTACTGCTCAAGCAGAAGATACAGGCAAAGGTAGCACAGCTACTGAAGGTGCTGAAGCTAAAATTGCTTATAGAAATGAATTTTCTAAACTTTCATTTGAATTCATCTCTGATATCGAGTTTTTTCGGGACAAATATCCTCTTGTCTCGCTCATCACAGTTGTTGCTTTTGCAATTTTTGCAATTTCAAGCTTCTTTTCCTTTAGTTTTGTTGGCTGTATCAGCGCGGCATTGTATGGGACGGTCTCCGTCTCTTTAGCTAAAGGGATTGGGAAAAAAGGGGGACCTTTCTGGACTAGTGTCACAGCTTCTATTGGCGAGCTCCTCCAAAGTTTTGCCATGGGGAGCAAAACAGAAAGCTAGAAAAATGTAGTAAGAGGATTGACATCGATTGAGAAGCGCACTTCTCTAGAGTGGTACTGCCCACGCATTCTTTGAATCGTGGGCAATATGTTTGGCAGCTTTTTGGTTTTGATCAGAAACTGAAAGCGGTACTTTCCATTGATTTTTGCATAGCCACAAGGGATCACTGGCATGATCTCAACTTCCTTAGACATCTGCGTAATGAGCAACTGCCTAAATTCAAGCGCTGTTTTCTCACAGGAAAGGGCGCTTTCTGCTGCAAAAGAGAATTTGACAAGGTGCGAGAAGGGGGGGAACGAAAAAAGATCTCTTGTTTCGATTTCTTCTGCGTAGAAGGATTCAAAATCTTGGCGGGCAGCATGGAGAATTGTGGAATGTTTGGGCAAGTGGGTCTGGATGAGCACCTCACCTTTTAACTCTGAGCGACCAGATCTTCCTGCGACCTGCGTAAGAAGCTGAAAGACTGTTTCGCTGGCCCTAAAATCAGGGATGCTAAGGCTCCCATCTAAACCGAGCACACCGACAAGTGTTACCATCGGAAAGTGGAGCCCTTTTGCAATCATTTGTGTGCCAATTAAGATGTCGGCTTTTCCAGCTTTAAATTGTTTGAAAATCTTTTCATGGCTGCCCTTGTGTTTTGTGGTGTCTGCATCGAGGCGCAGTGTTCGGATGTCGGGAAAGAGGGCGTGGAGGCTTCTCTCGACCATTTCTGTGCCAGCACCTTTGAATTTTAGAGGACCGTCAGCGTGGCAGCTGGGACAACTTCTTGGAGTGGGTTTTCTAAAATCGCAGAGGTGACAGGCAAGGGCTGCCTGCGATCGATGATAGGTGAGTGTGATCTCGCAATTTGGGCAATTTTCTACATGAGAACAAGCAGAGCATTGTGCGCTCGTGTGATAGCCTCGTCTATTGAGAAAGAGGAGGGTTTGTTCGCCCTTGGAGTACCTCTGTTTGATCCCTTCCAACAGTTTGTCAGAAAAGAGGGTGAACCCCTTTGCTTTAGCAAATTCTTCTTTCATATCGACAATGGTTACTTCAGGGAGGAGCGCTTGATCGGGGCGAGAAGAGAGCAGGTGGAGCTGATACTTTCCTTTTTTTGCATTAGTGTAGCTCTCGAGACTTGGTGTGGCTGTTCCTAAGATCACGGGGCAGGAAGCGATCTTTGCCCGCACGACAGCGACATCGCGAGCGTGATACTTGGGGGTTTCTTCAGTTTGTTTAAAGGAGCTTTCGTGCTCTTCGTCCACAATGATGAGGCCTAAATCTTTGGCAGGGCTAAAAATGGCAGAGCGGGCGCCGATGATGATTTTTGCTTTTCCACTGCGAATCTTATGCCAGGCATCAAATCGCTCGCCACTATTGAGGCGGTGGTGGAGGATTGCAATGGTTTGATCTTGAAAGCGCCCTTTAAACCGTTCGATGGTTTGAGAGGTTAGTGCGATTTCAGGGACGAGATAAATTATACTTTGTCCGCGCGCTAATATTTTCTCGATTACTTGGAGATAGACTTCTGTCTTTCCAGATCCAGTGATGCCATACAAAAGGTGAGGGGCAAAGGTGCTTGCAGTAGCTACGATAGCCTCAAAGGCATTTTTTTGTTCGGGGTTTAGGGTTTTGGGCTTAGTAGGGAAGAACTCGTGGGAAAAAATAGGAGAGCGGTCGATCTGGATTTCTTCTTGTTTGAGTACGCCCTTTTTACAAAGGGTTTGGATAGGGCTTCTCGTTACCTTTGCTTGCTCAATTAATTCGGTCAGAAGGGCTCCCTTTGTGTGCATGAGGAGATAGTCGAGCACCATGGCTTGAGCTGGATGTTTAGCGCGGATCGTTTCACAAAGTGTTTTCATCTCTTTCTTGGAAAGTAATGGACGGACAAACATCTGTTTTTTGTGCTTTTGGTCTTCTTTGCGAACAGAGGGAGGGAGAAAAATTTTCAAGATTTTTGAAAGGGGAGCGCAGTAATATTTGCTCATCCATTGGGCAAGATCAAATAGACCTTCTCCAAGGTATGTGTCCTCTCCAAGTGTTCTAATTAGGGGTTTTAGAGTTGCAAAGGCACTTTTCTCTTTTAGAGCAAGAATGGTTCCTAGCGCACTTCTTCCCCTTAAGGGAACTTCGACGCGCATGCCCACTTGTAAAGATCCCATTTCATCAGGAACTAAATAGTCGAGAGCTTTTTCAAGCGATGTATCTAAGACTACTTCAGCAATTGGCATAATTTGGTCCAGAGAGCTTTTTTCATCGTAGGATTGGTTTCGTAAATAGAGGCTTTCGCAATGAGAATTTGCTTTTCCTCTTTTAGCCCTTCTATTTTTTCTTGGGTTAATACCAGAGTGAAAGACTCCAAATGGCTTGGGCTAGAAAGGAGTTTCACAGAGCAAAGGCGGCCTTGGATAGCTCGCGCCAAGTTTTTTAAAAAGGGGAGGTCTTCCTTGTCAAAAACAATAATGGCTACTTCTTTGGGGCTTGGGATCTTTTCTACAAGTTTGACATGAGGAAGATGTTTTTGAATCGTCTGGAAGTGCATAGGCGGCGGGGCTTTTTTTGTAGGAGGAGGAGGTGGTGGAGGATCGATTAAAACTGGTTCTTGTTTTTTCACCACAGGTTTGGGTGCGACTTTTGGCAAAGGGGCTTTTTTTATCGGGGTTTGTGTGGTAAGATGGCCTTCTTGTCGTAAATACGCAACCGTATCGGAGATGAGTTTTTTCATGTTTTCATTCTATAAGATGCTAGGTGTCAAAGCAAGATTCTTTGGCTTTCTTTTTCTCATGATGCAAGCTAATCTGTTTAGCGAGCAAGTGATCCCGGTAGCCGTGATTGGCTCTGGGCCAGCGGGCCTAAGCGCTGCCCTTGTGACAGGACGAAATGGCCTAGAAACGCACATTTTTCTAGGGAGCCAGCCCGGTGGCCCTTTGAGCTCAAAAGCAATGATCAATAACTGGCCAGGCTCTATAAAAGAAGCTCCCTTGGTTCCAAGGCTAATGGAGCAATTAGACCTCCCAGCTGTCACTATGCATACTGATTCCGTTGTGAAAGCCGATCTCTCTTCTCGACCCTTTACCCTGCAAATGAAAAGTGGTAAGACCTACCTTGCCAAAACCATTGTGATCGCAACTGGTTCTGTAAGTACAAAGCTTCAGATCATTGGCGCTGATCATTATCTCAAGAAAGATAACGCCCAAGATATTGTGGCCGTTGTTGGAGGGGGTGATGATGCGGCAAACAAAGCTTTAAAAGCGGCAAATGCTGCAAAGAAAGTCTATGTCCTTGTACGCGGAACCAAACTAGCAAAAGCTGAAAAAATTGCCGCTCGAGAAAACATTGAAGTTCTCTACCATACAGAGATCCAAGAGATCGTAGGGGATGGAAAAAAGATGACCGGGCTCTTACTAAAAAATGGTCAGCAATTACACGCATCAGACGTGATGATGGCAGCTGGCGTTTTACCAAATACTCGGTTGTTTGAAAATGATCTAGCCATAGATGAAAATGGACTTATTCTTTTAGAAGGTCGCACGCAAAAGACAAGCGTGCCCGGGGTATTTGCGGCAGGTGGCGTCACTGATAGGCGTTACCAGAAAGCGATCACTTCTGCGGGTGATGGGACGAAAGCCGGTTTAGATGCGACCGAATTTTTGAGGCAACACTGATTATTTGGAAAAGAGGGCTTGTGTATAGGCTTGTGTATCAAAGGCCATGAAGTCATCCACTTTTTCACCAAGGCCCACCCATTGGACGGGGATGCCTAGCTTTCTATAAATGCTTAAGACAATGCCCCCCTTTGCCGAGCCATCTAGCTTGGCCAGGACAATCCCGCTAAGAGGAGTGAATGAATGGAACGTTTCGGCTTGATCAACTGCATTTTGTCCTGTGGTCGCATCAAGAACTAGCAGAGTTTCGTGAGGAGCATCTGGAATCACTTTTTGGATGACCCTTTCTACTTTTTCCAGCTCGCGCATTAGATCGGTTTTATTTTGGAGCCTTCCTGCTGTATCGATCAAAACGGTATCGACTCCTTTGGCTTTAGCAGAAGTAACAGCATCAAAAGCAACAGCTGCCGGATCGCCGCCAGGAGTTGATTTGATGAGGGGAATGTCTAGCCGTTTTGCCCAAGTGTCTAGTTGATCGATGGCAGCCGCGCGAAAAGTATCTCCAGCTGCGAGAAGGACACTTTTACCTTCGCTCTTAAATTGACTTGCAAGCTTGGCGATGCTGGTGGTCTTACCACTGCCATTGACACCCACGATCAAGATGACGCGAGGAGTGCCAGGCTTAGGCTCTTTACGTTGTACTTTAGAAGGCGCCTCAAGGAGCTTGAGCCCTTCCTCCTGCAGAAAGTTTAAGATCTCATCGATACCGGCATCGCGGTTTTTCTTGAGATAGGCTTTTGTCTTATCGACAAGCTCGATGGCGTACTCAGAGCCGAGATCTGCCTCGTAGAGTATCCTCTCGAGCTCTTCAAAGGTCTCGTCATTCCATGGGCCTTTAAAAAGGCTTGCAATGCGGCCAGAAATTGCAGAGCGTGACTTTGACAGCGCTCTTTTGATTTTTGAAAAAATACCAAACATATCTTGAATCTAATCCGAGTCTAACACATATAGAGATAGAGGTGAAGTATGAATGTTCATGAATTTCAAGCGAAAGAAATTTTAAAGAAATATGGGATCCCCATCCCCGATTTTGGCGTGGCCGCAAATGAAAAAGAAGCGAGCGAGATCATTCAAAAACTAGGTCTTAAAGAAGCGGTGGTCAAAATTCAGGTGCACGCAGGCGGACGAGGGAAAGCAGGTGGTGTGAAATTTGCTAAGAGTCCCGAAGAGATCAAAAAGCTCGCCTCGGAGCTAATCGGCATGAAGATGGTGAATAACCAAACGGGTCCCGCAGGGGTGGTCGCTCATCAGGTGATGATCTCTAGACCTGCTGACATTGAAAAAGAATACTACATTGGCGCTATTATCGATCGCGAAAGTGCTAAGCCTGTACTTATTGCCTCGCCAGAAGGAGGGATGGAGATCGAGGAGATCGCCGAGAAAACTCCTGAAAAGATTTTGACTATACCAATTGGCCTCGATGGATCTTTAAAACCTTACCATGCTTTGCGCCTAACCAATTTCATGGGGTGGAAGAAAGAGCAAGCGAAGGTAGGAAAAAAAATTGCGATGGGCCTTGCCAAAGCCTTCATTGAAACAGATGCCTCGCTATTAGAAATCAATCCACTCATCACCACGCCAGAAGGGGAGATACTCGCCCTGGATGCGAAACTTAGCGTTGATGACAATGCCCTTTTTCGGCAAACCGAAATCGCCGGGATGTATGATCCGAGTCAGCAGTCGGAAAGTGAAGTGTCGGCTAAGCAATTTGATCTGGCTTATATTGCTCTCGAGGGAACGATCGGTTGTATGGTCAATGGCGCAGGCCTTGCTATGGCTACAATGGATATCATCCACTTCTACGGAGGAAAACCTGCCAACTTTCTCGATGTAGGAGGGGGAGCTTCTAAAGAAAAAGTAGCAGAAGGGTTTAAGATTATCCTCGCAGATCCAAGCGTAGAAGCGATTTTGGTCAATATTTTTGGGGGAATCATGGACTGCGCGGTTTTGGCTGAAGGCATAGTTGCCGCGGCAAAAGAGCTCACGATAAAAGTGCCTCTCATCGTTCGGATGGAAGGAACCAATGTCGAACAAGGAAAAAAACGGCTCAAAGAATCGGGCCTCGCAATCACAACCGCCGATAGTTTGGCAGATGCGGCAAAAAAAGCCGTTGCAAAGAGGGGATAAAATGGCTATCTTAGTCGGGAAAAACACAAAAATCATCACGCAGGGATTGACCGGACAGGCGGGGAGATTCCACACCGAGCAGGGGATGGCCTACGGCTCGAAATATGTGGGCGGTGTCACACCTGGTAAGGGAGGGGATGACGTTCTTGGATTGCCGATTTTTGATACTGTTTATGAAGCGAAAAATAAGACCGGTTGCACAGCCTCACTGATTTTTGTGCCCGCACCCTTTGCGGCCAACGCGATTTTAGAAGCAGAAGATGCCGGAATTGAACTCATTGTTTGCATCACTGAAGGAATACCTGTCCGCGACATGCTTGAGGTAAGTCGCGTGATGAAGCAGAGCAAAACCTCTCGCCTCATCGGACCAAACTGTCCCGGTGTCATTACCGTTGATGAGTGTAAGATGGGGATTATGCCAGGATACATCCACAAACGAGGAAAAGTGGGCATAGTGTCCAAATCGGGAACACTGACCTATGAGGCCGTCTGGCAAACGACAGAGCTCGGACTTGGACAAACCTCGTGTATCGGGATCGGAGGCGATCCCTTAAATGGAACCGATTTCATTGACATTCTCGAGCTCTTTGAAAAAGACGAAGAGACCGAAGCGATCCTCCTCATTGGAGAGATTGGAGGAAACGCCGAAGAACAAGCAGCTGATTGGATCAAAGAAAATTGTTCCAAGCCCGTTGCCGCATTCGTAGCTGGTGTCACCGCGCCTCCAGGAAGACGGATGGGCCATGCCGGAGCCATTGTCTCAGGCGGACAAGGTACAGCGGAAGGCAAAATGAAAGCATTAAAAAAAGTCGGCGTTGTCGTCGCAGAAACACCCGCTGAAATGGGACAAGCCGTACAAAGAGCTATTAAATAATGATCCACATCAAAGGAAAAATCCCCATCACGATCCACCCCCTCTTTTGGATCACAGCAGCTATTCTTGGGTTTTTGTGGACAAGCTCCTTGGTGGGAACGGCTATTTTGGCCGTTGTAATCTTAGTTTCCGTTCTCGTTCATGAAATGGGACACGCAACAACCGCCCTTTTTTTTGGTCTCAAACCCCGCATTGAGCTCGTGGCACTTGGCGGACTCACCTACCACCAGGGCGACAAACTCCCTTTTTGGAAACAATTTATCATCGTCCTCAACGGCCCGCTGTTTGGATTCTTCCTTTTCTTAGCCGCTCTGTTTTTACTTAGAGTTCCCACCTTGGCAGCTGGAATATCGGGGGTTTTCCTCAAATATTTCATGCTGATCAACTTGATCTGGACCATTTTCAACCTCGTTCCTGTTATGCCCCTCGATGGGGGACAGATGCTCCGCATCGTCTTAGAAGGATTTTTTGGAGCCAAAGGATTTCGGATTGCCCTCATTATAGGGATGATCATTGCAGGGGGAGCTAGCCTCTTCTTTTTCGTAACGAAAAACTTTTTGCCCGGTGCGATCCTCTTCCTTTTTGCCTTCCAAAATTTTGACATGTATCGGAAACTCAAAAACCTCTCTGACAAAGACCGAAGTGGCCCACTCAAACAATCCCTCGAAGAGGCCGAAAAAGATCTCCAAGCAGGAAATAAAGACAAAGCCCTCTTTGCCTTTGAGAAGATCCGCAATGAGTCAAAAGAGGGGATGATCCACATGATGGCAACCCAATATCTCGCCTTCCTCAAATACGACCTCGGACGCACTAAAGAAGCTTACGAGCTCCTTCTCCCCATTCGTGCAGAGATCTCTCCTGAAGCGCTGTGTCTTTTGCATAAAACAGCCTATGATGAGAAGAACTATCCCCTCGTTGAAGAGATCGGAGGCTCTTGCTTCCAGGTGATGCCCAGCAAAGAGGTTGCCTTGCGCAATGCCTTAGCCTCTGCCGCTCTAGCCAAGGCCAAGCCTGCTGTCGGTTGGCTCGAGACCGCCTTCCAAGAAGGCTTAGATAACCTCACCAATATCCTAAGTAGCCCCGAGTTCGACCTCATCCGCGAGAATGATCTCTTCCAAAAATTTTCTAAAAACCATACCGAGTAGAAAATTGAGATATTTATTTTTTGGCTTGGTCTTCTTTTCTTCTGTATTACGTGCTGAACATTGCACTGAAATCTCTATGCCTTGCTACAGCGGAGGTTTTTACGGGGGAGCTTCCTGGATCTATCTGCAGGCTACCCATAGCGATGGTGACTTGGAATTTGGATCGCTTATCACCCCCACAAGAAATTTCACAGCGCACCTTTTGCAAACAAAACCAGATTATAAAAGTGGCTATCAGCTCAATCTAGGTTACGAATTTGGATGCACCAATCAGAATCTCGACGCTAGGTTTTTCTCGATCGATTCCTCTGCAAGTAATTCGGCTCAAACGACTGAAGACATCCAACTCATCCAAAATTTTCTTGGAGCAAATTTTGGTAGAGCCAAAGGAGCGTCCACCTCGAAAATTCGCGATCTTGCTGTTACCTACGGACTCGAATATATTATTGATCACTGCTTGACCATCCATCCATACCTGGGAGTGGGCTTTGCTGATATCCGCCGTACTCTAGATGTCTCTTATGATGATGAAGGCCGCGGATTTGGAGATGGTGTTCTCGACGGAAAAGAAAAGAGCAAGTACTGGGGCGTGGGCCCCGTAATAGGTTGGGATATGTCCTTGCCTCTATTTTGTAACTTAAGCCTTTCTGGGCGTTTTGGAACAGGCGTGCTCTTTGGAACGACCAAATCAAGCCTTGATTCAACCTCATTTTTCATGGGCGCTTCGAATGCCTTCTTTGCAAAAGATTCAAGTGATCGCGCCGTGACACTCCTAAACGGTGACGTATCCTTAAGTTACCTGCAGCCTCTTTGCGGCGGCCGCTATGGCTTAGAGCTCGAACTTGGTTACCGAGCTGATTACTACTTTAAACCCATCAACCGGATCAACCCCTTCCTTGGATACGTAGTAAACACAAACCCCTTTCCCGTAGATCAACCAGGCAATATTGGTCTGCATGGCCCCTATATCACACTTACCTTCACCCAAGGGGACCCCTGTAATTGTGTAGACCTTTGCAGCAACTCTTTTTGCGATGGGTGTGACTGTTCTGGGCTGCACTTCAACTTTACAAGCGCGTGGCTCGAGCCTTGCCCAACAGGGAATGATTTGACTTATGCTCTTGTCCAATCTGATAATTTCGTTTCAGTGCATAGAGTAAATCCAGACAGCGTTTGGACCGGACGCTACGAGCTCTCCTATCAATTCGAGAGCACCTGGGACATCACTGCCAATTACTTTCATCTAAACTCAAAAGATACCTCTAAAACCACAGCAGGCTCTAATCAGGCCATCAGCAGTATCAATGCTAGTGGCGCAGCAGAAGTGGTCTATACCGATGCTCAATCGAAGGTTAAATATGACCTCGACCAAGTGGACGCTTCCATTGGAAAAAGCATCCAAGCCTTTTGCCCTCTGAACTTGCACGGCTCCCTAGGGGTGCGCTGGCTTGATCTTAAACGGACCCAAGACAAAGTCTATTCTGGTGGTTCCCCCCCCCTACAAACCCAAACTAAAACCCCCTTTCTCAAAAGCACCTTTTGTGGTGTGGGGCCAAGTTTTGGCTTAGATCCTAAGCTACCGCTTTTCTGGGGCCTTTCAATCAAAGGGGAGACAAACGCCTCTCTTCTCATTGGAAATTTAAAAGCCATCCAAAACCAAGACAATTTTGGGACCTTAGTAGCCGAATCTTCCAATGATCTCGATACCCCCAAAACACCCGCTATTGTTCCTGTGGTGGATGCCAGAGGTGGCCTTCGCTACGACTGGCAATGTAGCTGTGTTGGATTTGAGATCGAAGTAGGCTACCAGTTCACAGAATACTACCGGGCAGTCAATCTTCTTTTCCCCAATTTCTTGACTGGCCTAAATCAAACCAACAGCAATCTTCGCCTCACTGGCCCTTATCTTGATGTAGGTGTGAATGTTTGTTTCTAAATTTTTATTGAATGCAATATTTATAGCGTGTTAGGATTTTCCCCAAAAAAAGGGAGAATGCATTATGGCAGCAGCAGCGGCAGGAGAAAGAACCTGGGATCTTCCAGACAGAATTATAGCGCTAAGTGAAGCCAAAACTTGGAAAGCAGCTGTCCCAGAGTGGAGCTTGCGCGATGTGGAGATCCTTGATCCTGGTGAATTTGATCAGTGTCTTTGTGGTCATAAGCCCATTCGCCAGCTCTGCCACATAGAAAATGGGAAAAATTCAAACGTAGCTACAGTTGGCAACTGCTGCATCAAAAAATTCACAGGAGAAGATCTCGAAGACGCTGAATTTGCTGTTGTCCCGAGAATCGTAGCAGCAAGTGGCAGAATTCTAGCTAATCCAGCAACCAATGCCAACGAGCCTCTCATTGAACTAGGTCGCACCAGAGGACTCATCACACAAAAAGACGCTGATTTTTATACAGGAATTTTGACTAAACGGACTCATACTCAGGCGCAGGGAAGGTGGAAACAATCCATTAATGATCGAATCCTTTACGGGGTCATTCTTTCAGCAAGGGCAGCCTTCACTAGGCTCAAAGAAGATGTGTCAAGAACAGCAGGGCCCAAGCTTGCTAAGTACGCTTTTGAAAGAAAAGTCCTTTTGCAAAAAGAGTATGATTTTTACATGCAGGTGTGGGGAAGAAGCAACTTAACGGCCAAGCAGCTAGCTTATCGAACAGGGCTTAATCGGAAGATTGTTCGCAACTTAGCAACCGACTTGGGCGCTGAAGGCCACGGCGCAGGTCGGGACTAGACACTTAGCAGCTGATCCCAGTTGGTGGTGAAGTGGCTCGAGGTCTGCTGGCGGCGCATTTGCCAGGGTTTCTCAATCCCTTCCGCGGCGTACTGCAGAGTTGTTTTCCCATAAGAGGCATTGATCTGATCGAGCATCTGCATAGACCTAGTATGCAGAGGTCCTCTAGTGCAAAAAAGATCCCCCTGGCAACCCTCGCAAAGGTCATTAAAGATGACGCCCACTTTTTTATAGGCATAGCCGGGGCGAAAAATCCCTCTCAAGAGGGATTTAGCTACCTTGATGAGGTCGGGCGTGTAGTCCGTGGCAATTGGCAAAGAAATGCTTGCGCTGTTGCTGTATGGGTTTTCGATGAAGAAAGAGGTGCATAGATAGACGGTGAGGTGCCCTGCTAGTGAGCCCTGCTTGCGCAACTTCTCTGCCGCTTTGGCTACGTAGCTGGAAGCGGCTTCTTCGAGCCCTTTAAGTTCTGTGACCGGCTCTCCAAAAGAACGGGAGCAAGTGATGCTCTTTTTCTTGGCATACACCTCCTCAAGCTTTAGGCAAGAAATACCGCGGAGCTCTAGGACTGTTTTTAAAAGAGTCACAGAAAAATGCTTTCGTATCCAATCGTTTGGAGCCTCCTTTAGCTGCAGGGGAGTGAGGATACCACGCCCTTTCAATCGAGGGGAAAGGCGCCTGCCAATGCCCCAAATATCTTCGAGCGGGAAGCGGACAAGATCCTGATCGCTCCCAAATAGGAAGACCCCTTTATGTTCTCTGTTTTTTTTTGCGATGTGGTTAGCCACTTTGGCGAGCGTTTTGGTTTCCCCAATCCCCACAGAGACGGGGATCCCTGTCCATCTAAAGACCTTTCTGCGGATCTCTCTTGCCAAGCTAATGGGATCACTATCTTCAATGAGCAAAAAGGCCTCATCGATGGAGTAGATCTCCATCTTTGGAGAAAACTGCTCGAGCACTTGCATGACCCGGTGGGACATGTCCCCATAAAGAGTGTAGTTAGAGGAGTAGACAAACACATCCTTCTCATTAAAGAGCTTTTGGTATTTAAAAGCGGGAGCGCCCATAGGGATGTTAAGTGCTTTAGCTTCTCTAGACCTTGCGACAACGCACCCATCATTATTGGAGAGGACGACAACGGGTTGTTTCCAAAGTTTGGGATTAAAGACCCGCTCGCATGAGACATAAAATGAGTTGCAGTCGATCAGAAAAAAGAGCTCTTTATTTGGCTTTGTGGATGACATAGGTGACCACCCCCCAGACCTGAAATTCTTCTTCCTTGCCCACTTCGATCAGAGGAAAGGATTTGTTTTCTGGGACGAGGAAAACCCTTCCGCTCTTTCTTAATATCCGTTTCACTGTGAACTCTCCATTTAAAACAGCGATCACAATGTCTTTGGATTTAGGTTCTAAAGAGCGGTCCACCACGAGCACATCGCCAGGGTGGATGTTTGCATCAACCATCGACTCGCCTGACACGCGCACAAAAAAAGTGGCTGCCGGATGAGTGACCAGCAGTTGGTTGAGATCGAGGGCATCGTCCATGTACCCATCAGCTGGCGACGGAAAGCCTGCTGCAACCTCGCTAGTAAATAGAGGAAGGGGAATAGAGTAATTTGCTTTAGAAATTTCGAGCTTCATCTTCTCCACTATAATCGAAAGGGAAAACAGGTGGTAGATAAAACAATATTTACATATCCTATGGAGAAAAGGAGAAGTAAAATGATCAAGTATCCACTCTATTTTGAAGTTACGGCAAAAGGAGTCAGTGGCATTGCTACGCCTTTTGAAGCGACGGCTGAAAACTTCCCCCCCATCGTGGGATCGATCCCAAAAGAATTCATGGGACCGGGAACGGGGTATTCGCCAGAAGACCTTTTTTCTATTTCTGTGATTACGTGTCTGATTGCGACATTTAAGGTGTTTGCAGAAAGGGCGAAATTAAGCTTCACTGATATCACGGCTAAGGCAAAGCTTACCATCGATCGCAGTGGCGGAGGCATCCCTGAATTGCAAAAGCTCGATATTGCCTTTACACTCACTGGCGTGCAGGATCAGGAAAAGGCCAAAACATTGCTTACAGAGTCAGAGAAATACTGTCTGGTTTCTAACGCAATTAAGTGTGAAAAATCGTTCACTTACGCTTTTGCATAAACTGGCTGCATTGGTGGGGGAGGAAGTGCTCGTACGACCGCATTTAGAGTGATAATCCCCCAGAAAAAATAGCTGAGTCTGTGGTCGCACTGCTTAGCTACGCTCCAAACGAGGGGAGCTGCCACAGCAAAGCCAGCGCCGACTTTCCATTTCCGGTCAGGAGAGGAGAAAGTCCTTTCTACAGCCTTTTCTACTCCTTGGGATAGAGTTTGATACGATTGCATGGCAATCGTATTGTAAGCAAAATTTTTAAGGATGTTAGGGTCTCCATATGCCCAAGAGAGGGCAGCTGGGATCAAGGCCCGGTCTATCATTGAAGTAAAAAGTTTAACACTCATAGTTATGCCCGCAATATTATTTTAATAATGGGTATATTATAGCGGATTTGCAATTAATTTGCAACTAGCTGAGCTATGCGAGCTTGCCGCTTTTGAGTCTTCTCAGTCTCGGCTTTTGCATAGAGCATGCCGATCGAAATGGCTTGTGGCAAGAAGATGATCCAGTTGAAAGGAATCTGGAAGTGCTTAGATCCCATCCAAATGACGGCATTGGAAATAGCCATGCTTCCTGTCTTTTTCTTCAGATCAGAAATTTGGGGAAAGATGAAATTCGCAATCTTATCCGTGGCATATCGAGTGGCTTGGATTGAAACGCTTGTATAGAAATCGGAAACAGGCCTACCCATAAGATAAAACATGCCTCTTTGTATTATCAGGCCTTGAATCAATCCGGGGATTGGGTTCTTATTAGCTAGCTCTGCTTCTTTTGCTTTTTTAACAGCGAGTGCAAATTCCTCGGGGGGATTCCTAGGAGTGGGCTTTTCTTTTTTTTCTGGTAGAAACCAAGTAAAGAAGGAAAAAATCCATCGCAAAAAGGAAAAAATTCTCCCTCCCCACAAAGGGGTGTGTGGAGAAGTAATCGTGCTGGCATTGGAAGGAGCTGCCCACCGTGTTGAAGCGGTGGGAGCTGTTTGGGGCGGGCTAAAAGCGGATTCTATTCTCATTGTAGTTTAAGTGAATAGAAGCGAGTCGCGTTTCCTTGCTTAGCGAGAATCAAGATTCGGTTGTTCTTGGTGTCCTCGAGTGCGCTATTAAACTCTTCTACGGTTGATACTTTTTTATGATTAATCGCAAGGATGAGAAACCCAGGGCGCATGCCAGCTGTCGCTGCTGCAGATCCAGGTTTGATTTTGGTGATGACTACTCCTTCTTCGTCTTGTGAGTAGCCAAGTTTTTTCGACATTTCTGGGGTGAGCGCTTCTACTTCCATTCCGAGTTTTTGGATGAAGCTGCTGCCCCCTGGGGCATCAGAGTGGGAACCGAGTTTCACAGAAATATTGAGTATTTTTCCGTTTCGGTTGACTTTGAGCTTGATGGTGGTTCCTGGCTTGATCATGGCGATCTCGTTGCGGAAAGAGCCGATTGTTTTCACAGGAGTTTTGTTGTAGGCAAGGATGATGTCCCCTTGTTTTAGACCTGCTTTATCAGCAGGTGACCCTTTGACTACTTGCGCAACTAGAGCTCCATCGGGACGCTCAAGTCCAAAAGCATCTGCCATGTCTTGGTCAAGAGGTTGCAGCGCTGCGCCTAAGAAACCTCTAGTAACAGTTCCATTATCAATGATTTGATTCATGATGTGCTTGACCATGTTGCTTGGGATGGCAAAGCCAATCCCTGCATGCCCACCGCTCTTAGAGACGATCGCAGTGTTGATGCCCACTACTTCTCCCTCTAGGTTGACAAGGGGACCGCCCGAGTTTCCGGGGTTGATAGCAGCGTCCGTTTGGATGAAATCTTCGAAATCAGTGATACGCAGGTTTTGTCTGCCCACAGCACTGATAATCCCGACGGTGACGGTTGCTTGCAGTTGGAAAGGGCTGCCAATAGCAAGAACCCATTCTCCAACTTCTAAATTTTCTGAATTGGCTAAGGGAATAAAATCGAAGCCCGTTCCCTCCACTTGGATGACGGCAATATCTGTGCTCTCATCCACACCGATCATTTTAGCATCCATTTCGCGGCCATCGTTTAGAACAACGGTGAGTTTATTAGCCCCTTTTACAACGTGGGCATTGGTGAGGATATGTCCTTTAGCGCTGACTAAGAAACCAGAGCCTTGTGAGATGGACTGTCTAGGCGCTTTGCGGTTGGGAGAACCGAAGAAGCGATTGAAAAACTCATCTTCAAAAGGATTATTCTGTCCGCCTGCACTTTGCTCCTCGTCTTCATCGATTGCGCCATCCGCTTTGATGTAGACAACAGCAGGTGTTGCTTTTTTGGCCACTTGGGTAAAGACCTTGGATATTTGCTGGGGAGTGCAGGCGCACTCGCTTGCTGCTGAGAGGAATGTGCTAGTTGAGAAGCAGATCAAAAGGAAGAAAAGTTTTCGCATTTTATTACCCATATTTGTAGTGGACCAAGATTTTGAAATATGCCCCAAGAAAGAGTATTATTCAAGGAGATAGTGATTAATTCGGAATTTTCAAATCCTTAAGGATTTTGGAGAAAAAATTGCTTCTGGAGTAACAAGCTGACTATTAATAGTCAGCGGTTTACAAAGGAGTGATTTTTGCCCGAAAGACAATGGAGATGGAATAAACGAATTGAACAGTGTCTCCTCAAGTGATTGGAAGGATTTCGATCTTTTTTTCTTTGAGCAGAGGAAGTTCTTTATCAAGAAGCTCTTGTCCTGCAAAGGTGACCACTCGCCCCTCATCGATTTGGGGGAGAAGGTGCTTTTCTAAAGCCGACTGGATGTCCTGGGAAGTAACCTCTAAGAGCCTGCTCCTAAAATCTTGCCTAATTTGGCGCGTTTTTCCATCGCGGCTCCAGATGTAATTAGTGATGGCCCGGCTGCTGGGAGAGGTTGGCGTATCGAAGTTTTGGATGATCCCAAGCTTGGCTTCTTCCAAATCGGAGCTTTCAAAATTGAGAGCTGCAATCTCAGTGGTAGCATCTTTAAAGCAGCGAACAGTATGAGCGATGTGGGGATCGCGATAGCCATAGAAGTAGAAATTACCCCAGAGAGAGTTATAGCTAGCGCCAGAGCCATAGGCGCCCCCTTGCTCACGGATCCGATGGTGCAGAACCTTGTTTTCCATTAGGGCCGTTGAAACCTGCAAGGCAGGGGCATCTGCGTGAGTGTAGTGGATCGTCTTAAAAGCCTGAGTTGTAAAAGCTACCGGAGAGGGGATGACACGAGCCTGATCAGGAACAGGTTCTAAAACAAAGTCACCTTTCCAACGCTCAAACGGTTTTGTGGGAATACTGGGCATTCCGTAAAAGTCTTTCTTTTCGAGATCGGCAAAAAGTTTCTCATCGCAGCTGAGAATAAGGTGGGGAGTACCGATGCAGAGGAGTTTGTCTTTAAGCAGATTTAGCCGCTCTATGAGGGGGCCGATCTCTTTTATGCTTTGTGCATAGTTGTAAAAGGTGAGTCCATACCAGAGTTCATTGATATGAGCTGCAACTGAAAACTCCGATAGAGCGATTTGCGAGCTGTAGCGCATCGCATTGCGAGTGAGCCTGTTTTGTAGTGAGTTTTGCAGTTTGTGGACAAGTTCTGTGATCCGCTCTTTTTCATCAAATCGAGGCTTTGTCACCATATCCTTCATAAGCGAGAAGAAGATTTCAGCATTGCGCTCCAACGCTTTCCCGTGAAGCTGCAAAGAGGGTTTTGATTTTGCAGGGTCACCAGCTTGGACGTGCAAAGAGACGTGGGCCCCAATACCGCCGGTAAATGCATGCTGAGCTTCTAAATTTTCTGCGTAAGAGCGGTTTGCAGCTCCCAGTTCTGGTAAGAAAATAATAAAGAGCTGCAGATCCATAAGCTCTTGTTTGCTTAAGTTAGGCAGATCAAAAATGAGATCAGCGTAGAGGAGGTGGTTGGTGAAGTTCGCATAGTGAAAAACCTCCATCTCACCCCTTTGCTGGGATGAAAGAGGAAAATCACGCGTTTGCTTGGGAACATCACTTAAAGACACCTTGGGCAGGCAGTCGAGTTTCTGGTCCTCACTTGCCTCTTGAAAATCTGCAAGTTTTTTTGTGTTGTCTAAAATGCGAGCTACTTGCTTTTCAGTTAAAGAGCTCTTGATCTCTTCAAGCCGCATTTTCTCATCATTCGCTTCCTTTGTTGGAAGGTCCGCGTCAGGGGCAAATGAGAGGCGAACATGATGAGAATTATGAAGAATATACTTCTCAATTAAGGGAGAGAAGAAATGAGGGTCCTTAGCTTTTTCCAAAATATCTTGAAAAAGAGAGTGGAGCGTTAATGAGTGCTCAGGGTTGCAACCGTGCTGTTTGGCAAGGCCTGAGCGGAAAAATAAAGTTAGACCAAAAGGGGAATGATCGCCGCCAATCTCCGTTCTGGATAGCTCAAGCTGGTGCATGGATGCTTGGACAAGCTCGTAGGGAATTCCATCACGAGCGATTTTTTCCAAATTCACTCTAAGAGCTTCTTCGATTTGCTCTCCAGTATCTTTTTTGCATCCTTTAAAGAAAAAAGCTAAGGGCACTTCAGTCATCTCAACATCGAGATAGCTTTCCGCTTGGATAAATAGCTTGGTCTCTAAAAGTGCTTTTTTCAAAGGGGAGGCATCTGTATCCATCAAAATGGAATCGAGAATAGTCAGCGCAAGCACCTCTTCTACTTCTAAAAGGGGAGCGGTAAGCCAAGAAAAGGCGTAGATGTGTTTGCTATCGCCCTCTTCTTCTTTGCTAATAGGATAGGTGAAACTCTTCTGAACTGGTTTTGGGAAGCGCTCTTGGTGACCAATGCCCGCGAGCGGAGGGAGTTTTTGTACATCTTTGAGGGCATTTTCTTCAATAAAATCCAGATGCTTCTTAAGAGGAAGATTGCCGTAGAAAAAGAACAGACACCGGCTAGGGTGGTAATAGGTCTCGTGGAAGGAAATAAGCTCTTCATACGTCAAGCTGGGGATGTCTTTCGGATCGCCCCCTGAGTTGTGTGCATAGGTCAGATCGGGGACCAGAGCCTCCATCAGAGCATGCCAAATCCGTGAGTCGACAGAAGACATCGCTCCTTTCATTTCGTTGTAGACAATACCCTTAAATTCAAGAGGACTCTTCGGATCCTTCGGATCAGAAAATTCCAACCGATGCCCCTCTTGCAGAAAACTCAGCTCATGCAATTTGGGATGAAAAACAGCGTCGATATAGACCTCGAATAGATTATAAAAATCCTTCTCGATCTGCGTAGCTGCTGGATAGCAGGTGAAATCACTGCCTGTGAGGGCATTCATAAATGTATTGAGACTTCTGCGGCTCATCGAGAAAAACGGATCCTTTACGGGGTATTTGCGCGAGCCACACAAAACCGTATGCTCTAAAATATGGGGCACACCATTGGAGTTTTCAGGAAGCGTCTTAAAGGATAAACAAAAGAGGTTTTCTGGATCGTCATTTTCTAGATGCATGACATGAGCGCCAGTGGGGATATGGATCAACTCGCGCATGGTCGATTGCAGTTCGTCAATGGGATAGTACTTGATTAGGGCAAAGTCTTTGTACTTTTCTCCCTCTTTTGTAAGAAATTCACTCATAGGGCTTCAGTGTATACCAAGCGAATTTTTTTGTCCGTACACAAATAGATCTAAAACTTGGTTTTGAGCAAGGAGGCCCCTCAAATTTTTCATCAAAGAAGAGCAGCTGTGTTTATAGACACGGCGCGATGAGTTGATGAAAAAGTTGAGAAGAAGCCGACGCAGCTCAGGGCCAGGTTTTAGATCTATTTGTGCTGGTAATGCTAGCCATTTATTCAAGAAAAATTTAAACTACTAAGAAAAATTTTTGGTGGACAAATGAGGGTTACAACTACTTCTGGGCCGCAAAACAGCAAATTTTCTCCTGTGGAGAATGCACCTTTGGGCATCTCACATTTATCCTCCATTCACTGGAGGGGGTGCAAGGGGCAAAATCCTTTCCTCTTTCTTTGGGAAAAGATCACCACATTTTTTTCCTGGGTTCTCTCTTTTTGCATTTCAAGTGACAAGCCAGTCGAGCAGCGCTTTCACAAAGTAGACGTCAACGGCCAAAGTATCCGCTACCGGATCAAAGGGACCGAGAATGAGATCAAAATGGGTGGCAGATGCGTTCAACTTGATGAGCTTGATTTCCCTGATAAAGGCGAAGAGGATGACCTAGCAGAGATGCTTCTGCACATCATCAAGCAAGAGAAAATCGATGTTCTTGAGACCCACAACCTCTATCATGCCTGGCTCCTTTGGGGGGCGGGCTTGATGACAAAAGGAGAAATTCCTTTCAATTCAAAAGGAGAGACTTCCTTAGACGCCCTCATCCTCTCCGTGCTCAAAAGGCTCAAAGACGGAGATTTAGCTCGTAAAATAGAAGTAAAACTCATCCTCTGCATACTCGATAATGCCTTAGATATGCACGGTCAATTGGATCTTCAAAAGGCTGGCGAAGAGCTCGGCTGCTTAGAGAAAGCCTTGGGCCGCTCCATTAACCTTAGATGTGCATTGAAGAATGCTCCAAGATCAAGTCGCGCTCATATAGAGCAATTAAAGAGCGCCCCAAAAGGAATGTCAGCCTCTGCTGGATCTAGTGAGTATACCGTCCCCATCCGCTACATTTTCCCTCTCATCAAAGCAGCGGGAAAGGAAATCAAGCGGACCATGACCCTCAGACTCCCTCTTACCAAATTTACAAAAGGATAATCCCATGCGTGTAGAAAATCTAGCCTTTGCCCCGCCTGCTTCGTCCCGCGGGGCTCCCACTTCTGTTTTTTGGCAGACCATTGCTTCGGTAAAAAGAGCCGTTTCGAACTTTTTTCGCTGGATCCTTTCATTTTGCCTCCCGATTAGCCCCAGAGTCCCCGTCCGCAAGGAAGAGATTGCTTCTCGAGAGACCCGCCTTACAGACAGTGTCTTCAGGCATGAGGTCGTCTTAGATGGAAGGGCCACGCGCAACAATGTCAAATATAAGAAAATTGGAGAGCATCTCCACCTCGAAGAACTGGCTTTCCCCGATTCTGAAATTAAAGCACATGCTTCAGACATTTTACAAAATCTTCTTCGAAAAGAAAAAGCCAAGGGCTTTACGACCCACAATCTAGAGACAGCTCAAATCCTCTACTGCAGTGGATTTGTTTCGGAGAGCACGATCTCTTTCAATGCTGTTGGTGAGGGAAAAACCAGCAAAGCCATCCATGATGTGATCAATGCAGCCAAAGCGAAACGAGATAGGCTAGGAGAAGAATATGTTCGGGCCTTAGCAGCAATCGAGCGTCAAATCCTAAGAACCTCTGGTTCGATCCTAGATTCAGTAATCGGTAGCTTCACAGATGTCGGCTCTCGCCCTATCAAGATCCAGCTCTCCGATCTACTGATGCTCATGGATGCGGTGCAATTCTCAGGCGTAAAGGGCCTAAGCTTAGGCCCTGATAATGATGTGGCTTTTGCTTTAGGAGATGCTGATTAATGTCACGCTTTCATCTTCAGCGGCTTTTCGGCCCCCAATGCAACCCCGAAGTGCAACGTTTCGTAAACTGCTGACTATCAATAGTCAGCATGTTACTCCAGCGTCGAGTTTATCTCGGAAATCCATCTGAATTTGAAAATCCGGCTTTAACCAGCCCTTGTTTAAGAGAGATAGTTGATCATATGACCTGTCAATTATGACCTGCCAATATGGTTGGGGCTTGCATGCAAGCCCCAAATAGATCTACCAGGTGAGGTTGGCAGAGGACTGGTATTCGGTGACCCTGGTCTCGAAGAAGTTCTTCTCTTTGCCCAGATCGATGGTCTCGCTCATCCACGGGAATGGATTGCGGGCACCCTCGAACTGCTGAGGGAGGCCGATCCGCTCTAGCCGGCGGTTGGCGATGTACTGGACGTACTCGCGGAACATCGGCGCGGTGAGGCCTAAGATGCCACGGGGTAGGCAGTCTTCGGCGTATTTCACTTCGAGCTCTACGGCTTTGTGGATGCGCTGGATGATGTGCTCTTTGAATTCAGGGGTCCAGACTTCGGGGTTTTCATCTTTGATCCCGTTGATGAGGTCGATGCCGAAGTTGAGGTGGATGGTCTCATCGCGCAGGATGTACTGGAACTGCTCTCCGATCCCTTTCATTTTGTTCTGGCGGTGGAAGGAGAGGATCATCACAAATCCGCTGTAGAAGAAGATCCCTTCCATGATGATGTAGAAGCCAATGAGGTTCTCAAGGAATTTTTGGATCCCTTCTGTTGTATCTGTCGAGAAGCCTTCTTTCATGATGTCGGAGGTGAGTTCCATCTCAAAGGCGTCTTTTTCGTTGATGGAGTTCACTTCGTTATACATGTTGAAGATCTCACCTTCGTCGAGGGCGAGGGATTCTACGATGTAGTGGAAGGTGTGTGTGTGGATCGCTTCTTCAAAGGCCTGGCGCAGTAGGTACTGGCGCGCTTCTGGGTTGGTGACGTGTTTGAAGATGGCGAGGGTGATGTTATTGCCAACTAAGCTCTCTGCGGTGCTAAAGAAGCCTAGGTTGCGCATGATGACGTGTCTTTCGTCATCGGAGAGCTCATTGGATTTCCAAAGCTCGATGTCTTTGGCCATGGAAACTTCTGTTGGCATCCAGTGGTTGGCGCACCCATTTAAGTAGTGCTCCCACGCCCAGTTGTATTTAAGAGGCATGAGTTGGTTGACGTCAACGGCGTTGCAGTTGATCAGTCTTTTTTGATTTGCTTTTACTCTTTGGTTTGTATTACTCATGGTATTTGTCCTCCTATTGGCAGCTTTCGCAGCCTTCTTCTAAATTACACACAAAGGGTTTCTCTTTTTCTTCTTTATCTACTTTTTCTTCTCTATCTAGTTTTACTTCGCTCGAGGCTGACTTGTTTTTCATCCAGCGGGGCTGGAGGCCGCGTTTGTTGATGTCTGTTGTTGATTTCTCAACTTGGGTTGCGGCGAGCGTTCTCATGTAGTAGTTAGTTTTGAGCCCTTTATTCCATGAGAGCATGAACATGTCGTGGATTTTCTTCCCAGATGGCTCTGCCATGTAGAGGTTGAGGGATTGTCCCATATCGATCCATTTTTGTCTGCGTGAAGCGCATTCAATGATCCAATCGGGCTCGATCTCAAAGGCTGTTGGAAAGAGTTGTTTGATGTCATCGGGGATCCTTTCGATTTCATTGATCATCCCATCGAAGTATTTGAGATCATCGATCATCTCTGCGTCCCACAAGTTTAGCTCTTTGAGTTTGTTTACGAGATAGAAGTTGGGGAGGGTGAACTCACCTGAGAGGTTCGATTTAACAAAGAGGTGGCGGTACATTGGCTCGATCGATTGGGTAACGCCTGTGATGTTGGAGATGGTCGCTGTTGGGGCAATGGCCATGATGTTGCTGTTGCGCACGCCATGTTTTTTGACCGATTCGCGAACAGGTGTCCAATCCATTTTAGCAGATGTATCCATCTCGACGTCTTGTCCTCTTTCTTTGGCAAGTAAGGCGATGGTGTCGATAGGAAGCAGGCCGCGATCCCATTTAGAGCCCTTGTAGGTCTCGTAGGTGCCTCTTTCTTTAGCTAGCTCGGAGGAGGCTAAGATGGCGTGGTAGGAGATATATTCCATGCTCTCATCTGCAAACTCAACAGCTCCGTGGCTGGCATAGCTGATCTCTTGGATGTAGAGGGCGTCTTGGAAACCCATGAGCCCGAGGCCTACAGGACGATGTCTTGCGTTGGCGTTTTTGGTTTCGGGGATCGGATAGAAGTTGAGATCGATCACGTTGTCGAGCATCCGCACGGCGGTTTTAATCGTTTTAGCGAGCAGATCTTTATCGAGTCCGTCTTTGGTGGTGTGGGCAGCTAAGTTAATCGAGCCTAGGTTGCAGACGGCTGTTTCATCTTTATTGGTGTTGAGCAGGATCTCAGTGCAGAGGTTCGAGCTGTGGACCACACCAACATGGTCTTGTGTGGAGCGGATGTTGGAAGGGTCTTTGAAGGTGATCCATGGATGGCCAGTTTCAAAGAGCATGCTGATCATTTTGCGCCAGATCTGCAGAGCTTCCACTTTTTTAAAGAGGGTGATTTTACCCTCTTCCACCATTTTTTCATATTCGTTGTATCGTTTTTCAAAGGCGGCGCCGTAGAGATCGTGGAGGTCGGGGACATCGCTTGGGCTGAAGAGGATCCACGAGCCATTTTCTTGCACTCGTTTCATGAAGAGATCGGGGATCCAGTTGGCGGTGTGCATGTCGTGTGTACGACGTCGTTCGTCACCTGTGTTTTTGCGCAGTTCTAAAAAGTCTTCGAGATCGAGGTGCCAAGTTTCGAGGTAGCAGCAGAGAGCTCCTTTGCGTTTGCCTCCTTGGTTGACGGCAACGGCTGTGTCGTTAGCGACTTTTAGGAAGGGGATAACTCCCTGTGATTTTCCGTTGGTCCCTTTGATGCGGGAACCTGTTGCACGGACGTTTGTCCAATCGTTTCCAAGGCCGCCGGCCCATTTGGAGAGCATGGCATCATCCGAGACGGTTTTGAAGATGTTTTCTAGATCATCAGAAACAGTCGATAGGAAACAAGAGCTGAGCTGTGAAGTACAGGATCCTGAGTTGAAGAGGGTGGGGGTAGCAGAGGTGTAGAGGCACTGCGAGAGTATACTGTAGAACTCGATGGCTCTTTCATTTTTTTGCTCGCCTTCATTCAGTGCTAGGCCCATAGCTACACGCATCCAGAAGATCTGGGGAGTTTCTAGGCGTCTTTCATTGTCATGGATGAAATATCTGTCATAGAGGTTTTGCATGCCAAGGAGGTAGAAATGATCATCGCGCTCGAGGTTCATGGCTTGGCTAAGTTTATCAAGGTCGTAGTCTTTTAGTTTGGGCGAGAGTCTTTCGATTTTTACACCGTGATCGATATACCAGCTAAAGTATTCTTTGTGGCGGCTTTTCATTTTGCTGTCGGTGGCTTCGATTTCCATCGTTTCTCTGTAGAGTACATCGAGAAGGAGGCGAGAGGCTACTTTTGAATAGGCGGGGTCTTTTTCAATTTGCGCGCGCGCTGCCATGATCACAGCTTGGTCGATCTCTTTTTCTTTGATCCCTTCGTAGAAATTGAGGATGCAAAGATCGAGCAGTTCTTTGGCAGATACTTCTTTTTCTAGATCTCTACAGGCGTGGACGATCCGTTTGCGAAGTTGTTTGTCTGTGATCGTTTTGCTTTCTCCAGACTCGGTAAGAACTGTGAATTTGCGGGCGTTTGGATCGATTTCTTCTTCTTTAGGAAGCTCTGCACTTGGCGTTTGCATACCTGCTTGTTGCAAGATCATCTCTTTAGCGACGCTAAAAAAGCCCTCACGCATGAGTTGGTTTTCTACTTCGTCTTGGATGAGCACGGTAGTCAGCTCTTTACCTTCTTTGTGGAAGTGGGAAACCCTAGCCACGACTTTTTGAGTAACTAAATTCACGGCATCGATGATCTCTTGAGAGGTGGGGCCTTCGATAGCCTCTTTTTTGCGGAAGGCATCTTCTAAAGTAGAGGCGACTTTCATTGGGTTAAAACGGGCTTTAGAGCCGTCTCTACGGGTGACTTTGAGGTTTTGAGGAGAATCGTCTCGAACGCGTTTGTGCTTGTCTCGATAGATGATGTAATCGCGTGCTACATCATGGTGTCCCTGATCCATGAGGGAAACTTCCACAACGTCTTGGATCCCTTCAACGGTGAGGCAGGCGGCATTTTCTGCATATTGTGAGAGTTTTTCGATGATGGCTTCCGTTGTATCTTCGACAACTTGGACTAAATCTTCAGGCAAAGGTGTGTTTTTTGAGATCTGTTTGGTGTCGCGAAAGGCAGACTCAATTGCGTGATATACCCGCTTTTTACGAAATGGCACGAGGCTTCCTGAGCGCTTCACAACAGTGAAGTGGATAAGCTCGCTGTTTTGATCAATGGTTGCCGTGTTTGCGGTGTTTTTTTGTGCCATATTATCCTCTCCTAAAGACTTGAGTGTTAAGGGCGCCTCTACTAGATCTAGTAGACTTGCACTTCTATAAATACTATATATAGTAGTTGAAGTCTTTTCGTCCACAAAAAGTTCTTAGTCTCTAGGAGAAAAAAAGATACGCCAGATAGGCGCCATAGGAAAAGGTTAAAATGACTCCGTCAAGCCGCGATAACAGCCTTTTTCCAAACACCGTTAACACCCACAAAAGAAGAGTAAACGATACCATCAATGGAAAATCCACAAGAAGGATTTTCTGCGAAAAAAGAATAGGCTTTGCTAAGGCGCTAATAGGAATAGTGAGCAGCAGATTGAAAACGTTGCATCCAACCACCGTGCCGAGAATTAGTTCGCCCTCTTTGCGGAGCATCCCTACAAAGGCAACAGCAAGTAGTGGCAGAGAAAGGCCTCTCACAATAAAGAGCACGTTACTAGAAAACGACAGCGTGCCCCAGCTAAGAAGGCCGATACTGCAGAGCGCTAGAAAAATCCAGAGCCAAGGTTTTTTTGTAGGAGCTCTTTTTCTTTTGGGGACAAAGAAGAACTGAGCAATAAGATACAGGGCTAGGACGAGAAGAAGATAAACACCTTCCATCTGGCTGACTTTGCCACCTAGTAAAATGAGAAATAAAATTAGGTACACAAGAAAGAGCAGCGGCAAAATGAGCCACTTGGTCTGTCTTGGAAATCTAAGAGGAGAAAAAATCAGAAACAGCCCCAAAATCAAGCCGATGTTGGCGATGTTATAATCGATCATTTTGTGTAAGATAAGGCTGCCCTCGATCCCACTCTTTTGTGAAAAGAGGGCCAAAGGGGCAGAAACGGCAAACGCTGAAAGGGTCATCCCCAAAGAGAACTTAGACAGTCGGTAAGAGTTTGCGATCTGCACAAGGGAGCGGAGGAGAAGCTCAGCTCCTGCAAAGAGGAGAACGAGCCCATAAATCCAAGATAAGTCCATGGGAGGCAGTGTACTAGTCTTCTGAATTATTCCCAAGTTTGCAAATAAAAAAAATATTTTAAAAATATACTTTAAATAATATATTGTAATATAATATTCCTTATTAATAAGGAGTTATAATGCAATCATTGAATTCAATCTATCATACAATTTTTCCAAATCCGCAAGCAGGCTTAGCCTCTATCCCCGCCGGTAATTGGAAGCAGACAGCACGTAAAGTAGAAGCCGTTGCACTTTGTTTATTGCTTTTAAGTGCACCTGCATTTGCAATGAAAAATCCAGAAAGTGAAATGGGATTTCTTGTGATGCCTCTTTTGGTATCGGGCGCATCCATTTTAGCAATGCGAAATACAACCGGCGTTTGTATGTCAAGTTCCCTTCCAAAGACGGTTGCGCCCTATGCAGCAGCATTATCTGATAGAGTACAGCCCGATGCAGATGGGGTCATTGGAGAATTCCCCGATTGGCTCCCAAAATTCCATTATAATGGACTTGTTGCCACGCCCGATGGAACCAGATATTGCAAATTTAGGGACTTTGTTCCCAGTTCAGAATTGTGTGATGTTGCTTCTGAAAAAATCGAACAACAAGTGTCCATACAAGACCCTGCTTTATATGCAAAACTCAAATCTTCCCCAGAGCAGAAAAGAGAAGAAGGAGGGTTTGCTCAGCTCCCTGATGGTAATTTATTTCGCTATTTAGCAAACCCCCAAAAAATAAAAAATCAAAGAGCTGTTCTAAATTATCTCGAAGAAACCATTCTTAAAGACCCTATGGAGTTTTTTGGTCGTTCAGAAGAAGACATTCTCAATGTAATCCATAAAACACATGAGCTTTTTTGCAAAAAGATACAAAATCCTAATATGGAGTTGCGCCCTGGGCAATATAGAAATGAAATAAGCCTTGTGTCCGAAAACAAAGGGGATCAAGGCACATTTGAAGAATTTAAAAGAATTTTGCTAAAAAAAGGGGGAACTAAGCGAGATGAGTGGCACCTCAAAAAAATTCTTAAGAAAATGAGTAAATATCCTATTCGAGAAGCACTAGCACAGTTCACAAAAGCAGAAATGAAAGTTTTTCGTAAAATTGCCTTTATCCCTACTTTGCCAGAGCACATCCCAGAAAAGATGAGGAATTTTGTCCAGAGGTTCAAGGAAATAGGTCCTCAGGTTGTCCGAGGCGAGCTCGATGGATTGGCAGCAGCGGCTTGGTTTCATCAAGAATTTGGAAAAATTCATCCGTATAATGATTACAATGGACACTCAGCTCGGGGCTATGGAAATGTGCTGATGCAGCTTGGGGGCTACCACGCCGTAGTTTTTCCTGATGATGATGTGTATTCTGCAGCGGTTGAAGAGGATCAAGGATATCCAGGTCAGTTTGCCCGCCACTTAGAAGACGTAATCGCTTGGAATCGCAGACAGAGAGAATTGGTATAAATATCTAGATTGGGTATGATGAGGGTATGAGGAAGATATTCATCGTACCCAATATTATCACAGCCTTTGGCCTCGCTGCCGGGCTGTTTGTCATTTTCAAAGTCAATATGATCGAGCCAGGGATGGGGACTTATAAGACCCTCCTTACCTCATCTTTTTTGCTTTTATTTGCTGGATTTGCCGATTGGGTGGATGGAGCGATAGCCCGGGTGATGCACGCAGAAAGCGCCTTTGGCTTTTTGTTTGATTCATTATCGGATGCAGTCACCTTTGGGGTGGCTCCAGTTGTTTTGATGCTCAAGAGTTTGTCGCTCGAGCAGGGAACGCCCCTTTCGTTTTTAGCGGTCATTGGCGCGATGATCTTTTCTATTTGCGGTATTCTGCGCTTAGTGCGTTTCAATGTGACAATGGCAGCTATTAAGAAGTTGCCAAAACACCGGGCTAAAAAATTTCGCCATTTTATTGGCCTACCTATTCCAGCAGCAGCACTGGCTGTGGTTAGTCTTAACTTATTGTTTGCCTACCCGAAATTTGAGCAGTGGGCCCATTTAAGTGAAACAACGCAGACTCTGATTATGTGCGGAACTACAATTGTTCTCGGATACTTTATGGTCAGTAGATTTAAGTTTCCTAGCGCAAAATTCTTGCACTTTCGCGTCCCTTCTTTTCAGCTTGTTTTTGTTGCTGTGATCTTTGCCTTTTTTCTAATGTACGGAGTTCTTTACCACTTCCCGATTGCCTTGGCGGCCGTTATCTGGGTCTATATTTTGATTGGCTGGGGGATTACTATCATCCGGCTGATTGCAGGAAAAAAGTCGAAAACGCTAGTTGATTTTGAGCCTCACCATCATGATGATTGAATATGTCTTTCTTGCTGTTTTAAGCTTGCTTGCAGCTACTTTTGCGTGGCAAATGCAGAAGTGGAAGCTCCGCTGTCTTCTATTGAAGGAGAATTTGGACTTTGCCCAAAAATCCCATGAAGAGCTCAAGGAGTCATTTAAGGCTCTTTCACATGATGCCTTGGAGAAGAATAACCAGACCTTTTTGGATCTTGCTAAAACGAGTCTAGAGAAGTTTCAAGAGGGTGCTAAGGGTGATTTAGAGAAGCGTCAGCAGTCCATTGATCAGCTCGTTAAACCGGTGAAAGAAACTTTAGGCAAACTGGACGAAGGGCTCAATAAGCTCGAGAAGGAGCGCAAAGGGGATCACGCTTCATTAAAGACACAAGTCGAGTCTTTGATGGACGCGAAAAAAGAGCTTGGCAAAGAGACGGCTAATCTCGTGAAAGCTCTGCGCACTCCTATTGCTCGTGGACGATGGGGAGAGATTCAGCTTAAGCGTGTAGTAGAAATAGCTGGAATGCTCAACCACTGCGATTTTTACGAGCAAGAAGTGGGGGAGGGGGCGCTCCGTCCTGATTTGATTATTAAGTTGCCTGGTGGGCGTCAAGTAGTGATCGACTCTAAAGTTCCGCTCGAATCTTATTTAGATTCAATCCAGACCGATAACGATGCAATACGAGAAGCTAAGCTCAAAGATCATGCGCGGCTGATTCGCCAGCATATCTCGGCTTTATCAAAAAAAACATACCATCAGCACTTTACTCCTACTCCTGAATTTGTCGTTTTGTTTCTTCCATCGGAGACTTTTTTCAGTGCTGCGTTGCAGTACGATCCTGGGCTGATCGAAGCGGGAGCCGATCAAGGAGTCATCATAGCAACTCCAACTACGCTCATTGCGCTTTTAAGGGCCGTTGCATACGGCTGGAAGCAAGAGAGCCTCTCTCTGCATGCAGAAGAGGTGAGTAAGCTAGGTCATGAGCTTTACAAGCGGATTGTTGATATGACTTCTCACTTCTCGAAGATGGGTAGGTCACTCACAACTGCTGTCGATTCGTATAACAAAGGGATCGGTTCATTAGAGTCCCGTGTTCTTGTGACAGCGCGTAAGTTCAAAGAGATGGGGGCAGCTGCAACCAAGCTCGAGTTAGAAGCGGTGGAAGTTGTGGAAAAAACTACGCGCCAGCTTGAATCACAGAATTCTTAAAACTTTGGATCCAATCATCTGAAACGCCCGCAGCTTTTCTATGCTCTTCATGGAAATTTTGACCCATAGCCTTTTTTGGAGATAAACGCTCGGGTAGAGCTTGTTGCCAAGCGTCCCACTGCGTTTGGTTTTCTGATTTCATTTTTTTTAGCCAGTTCCAGCCAAAAGCCACATGGGCAATTTCATCTTCGAGAATTTGGTCCATGAGATTTGCGCATTCAAGATCGCCCGCTTGTAAAAAGGCATTGCCGTAGATGGGAGCGAAGTCGAGATTGGCCATTTCAAAGGTGAGACTCATCACGCTTAAGTATTCTTCTGGTTTCTTTAGGAAAGGGGTATACGACCAAAAGTTTTTATAAAGGGGCAGGTCGGTGAAGCGGATGCCCAGGCGCTCCATTTGCAGCATATACAAGCGGACATGTCCTTGTTCTTCCTTGAGGGTGTTTGCCACCCCTCTGCGGAAGTGCTTAGGCGCCTCTGGAAAGGCCAGTAGTGCGTAGGCCATGATTTCGACAGCTAAGAGCTCGTGACCGGCGAAGCGGTGCATGCAGACGGCGCGATTATCTCTAGAAGAGAGTTCAAAAAGTTTGGGGAGCTTGTCTTTGCGGGTGTGCTTTTGAAAATGCATCCCCGCGGGTCTTGAAGGCATGTCCCAAAACAGGGGATTGCCAGGGGCAAGATCAGTCAGTATTTCTGGCTCGAAGAGTTTTTCTTCTAAGGTATCAGCGCTTAAGATGCGCGTGGCCCACTCGCGTAGTTCCATTTGGGAGCCCTTGATTAATTCAATTCACTCGAGCTTCTGCCAAAAAAATCTGAAAATCCAACTTTAATCTGCATCTTTTTTACTCTACTTCGTGGACGAAGTAGGCAGGGAATGCGAAGTTATGGCTATCTCTTGCAGAGCCAATTAAAGTTACTTCTTTGCCTACATAATCCTCTAGGTCGATCGATGTACTGTAGACATAGGCGACGGGAAGATTTTTGTTTTTGATAATGAAATTGCCTGGCTTGTTTTGCACAGGTGATGTGAATGCTTCTAAAACACCAGATACGGAAGTGGCTATGATTTTTTGATCTTCATAGTATTCATCGACCGACTTCTCTTGATGATTTTGCTGCCAAGCGGCGAAAAGGCCATCTTCAACACTTTTCCATGACTTGGATGCTAGAGTTTTTGCGACTTTGGCTTTTCTTCCTTGAGGCGCTACATATTGCGTTGCAAGTGCGGCTTTTTCCTCTAGGTATGCAATCCGTTTTTGTAGGTAGTTTTCTTGAGAAGCAGTCAATGCTTCTTTGGCCATTTCAGCTTTTTGAGGAAAATCGGTGAAATCATGAATGATGGTTAAGAAGCCTTCTTTGATCTTTTCAAAGTCGATTTCTTCGAAGATGTTTTCCATTTCAGACTTGGCAAAGAGATTAGCAGCTTCTAAAAGTTGTTCTGCTGTTTCATAGCGCTTAGCCATTTTTTCTTTCAGCTCTGGTCCGCCAGCATATTCAATGAATTCTTTTGCAACGAAGAAATGCGTGTTTGAAGGGGGGGCAATTTCTAGCCACTTACGGTTTTGTTCACTGATTTTTCCGTTAATTCGATCGCCTGAGTTGAGGTGACCGATAACAGGGGCTTCGAGGTCGGGCTCTAAGCGAACGTTAACGCGGCTGCCTTCTACTACGCCATCGAGAACAAAACTGCGGAAAATATAGGCCTTAAGAGCGGCAGGGGCCTCGACGCTGTAGTAATCACCCTCTTGGGCAATGACAGAGATCATCTCATTTTTTGTGACTTCTCTTACGATGTGTGAATCTAGATCGGGCTGCAAGCGCATGCGCACTTTATCGCCCACCACTTTACCTGTGAAGGGTGAAAAAGCAGCTTTTACCATAGGGGATTTGCGCTGCGTTTTTTTCTCAGTTTGAGATCCTAGAGAGATTTCTTTAGGAGTTAAGGGGTCATTTGCAAATCCAACAGAAGTGAGAATGAGAGTAGATGCTAGAATGAAAGTTTTTGCCATTGTAAACCGTCCTCTGAAATTGGTGGCTAAGTGCTCATTCTAGAAACAAACGGTTTTTAAAACCACAATTTTTTCCAGACTATGAATTTAAAACGGCGCGTATGTGTTCGCAGTTGGCTTGTCCGCAGGTGCATCCAACGGGGCTGCCAAGAAATACGTTATAGTTTTCTTCTGCGTTAAGAGGATTAGAAATGACATAGAGGTCATTTCCTTTTTGGTTGATATCCCATTCGCGAAAACGCAAATCTTCATCCGAGATTTCTTCTTCTTCGATGGTTTCAATAGAACTTTCTGCTTTTTCTTTCATGGCCTTCATGATTTGGCAGTGCATGCAATTGCAGTGGGGCTCAGCCTTGGGAAAATTCTCGCTATTGTCAAATCCAATTACTTTAGAAAAAGAGGCTATTTTTTCGAGCACTTCTTTGGGCAAGTCAGGGCTATCGGCCGCATCGGGATTGTGCTGGAGTAGGTTTCCCATGTTGGACTCAATGCCAAAGCGCAGAGGAAGGCTCATAATGGAAGATGAATCTTCTAGCATTCCAGGTGGGATGATTGCGCTAGGAATGGGACCGCTTGAGAGTTGGTTTTCCTGCTCGAGAAAAGTTTGATGGGCGGCAAAAGTTGATTCTAATGTCGCACTATCCAAACTGGGTATTTCAATCGTAGAGCCATTGACAAGGCCAATGACAAGAACGCCGTGCTCAATATGTAGGGAGACAACATTTTTCCAAGCTGTTGAAATATAAGGGGGGATGCTCAAAATTTTCTGATTGATCTTCATATGACCTCTTCTTGGTAAAAACTCTACTTACCATTATAGCTTGTGAGGGTAAGTTTTGTCAAACGATTTAGCACTCGTTGATTTTGTCTGCTGGAAAAACGTCTTAAGTGTCTAAAAAACAACATGATAAAATAATGATTGTCTGATCGAGCTCAAGCCGCTATGCTGCGAATTAAGAAATTATTTGAGGAGAACTGCTTGTGCCTAAGACCACGTACATAATCGATACCAATGTTTTACTACATGACCCCAATGCGATTTCGACTCTGAAAGATAGTGAAATTGTGATTCTATTGCCCGTGATCGAAGAGTTGGACAATCTCAAGCGCAATACAGATGATCGAGGAAAAAATGCTCGTCATGTGATGCGGTTTATTGATTCACTTAAAAACCAAGGGAATCTCAAAGATGGAGTTCCTGTAGAAAACGGCAATACTATAAGGATTCATTCTTCAATAAAACCCATGGAAAGAGGGGCGTTTCCTCTTCCTTTAGAAAGGGCTAATGATAAACTCCTCATGGCTTTCCAAATCGCTCAAAAGCAGTCGGAGGTAGTCTTTCTTTCTAAAGACCTCGTGATGCGTGTCAAAGCAGAAGCTATTGGCCTCAAATCCAAAGACTACAAAAATCTAAAATTTTCTTACGAAGGGCTCTATCGCGGCTATCGAAAAATTGAGGTGGAGAAAAGCCAGATTGACCTCTTTTTCAAAGATGGCTCAATGAAGGTTGAAGGAGACGATTTCTATTCGAATGAATTTTGTCTTATGACCACACCCGAAAAATCTTCTGCCGTTGCTCGTTATAATAAGAAGAGAAAATGTCTAGAGCCTCTACTAAAGGTAAGCCAAGATATCTGGGGTATTCTGCCAATCAACTTAGAGCAAAAATGCGCGCTTGATCTTCTTCTTCGTGATGAAGTTAAGCTGGTGACCTTAGTTGGCCCCGCAGGGACGGGGAAAACTCTTCTCACCATCGCCGCTGCCATGCGTAAAGTGTTTGATGAAGGGCTTTATTCTCGAATCCTTGTCAGCCGTCCGATCGTTCCACTTGGGAAAGACATTGGGTACCTCCCTGGAACGAAAGATGAGAAGTTGATCCACTGGATGCAGCCGATCTATGACAACATCGAGTTCCTCTGCTCCTCGGGATCTTCAGGAGAAGGGAGTAGCGAAACCAAGGACTACATCTTAGAAAGCGGTAAGATCGAAATGGAGGCTGTTACCTACATCAGAGGGCGCTCTCTTCCAAAGATGTTCATCATCGTTGATGAAGCTCAAAACCTCACACCCCACGAAGTGAAGACAATCGTTTCCCGTGCGGGTCAGGGGACTAAGGTGGTCCTCACAGGAGACCCTACCCAGATCGATAACCCCTACCTCGATAAGGACTCCAACGCACTTACCTACACCGTAGGCAAGTTCGCTGATCAGCCCCTCTTTGGACATATGTTCCTCGAGAAAACTGAGCGTTCGGAGCTTGCTGCTATTGCTGCAGATGTTATGTAGAATTAGCGATGAAATCCAAAGCTTCTAATTCTTCCTGATGTTCGAGAACAAAGCGGGGAAATGTCTCGTCTAAGGGGACCATAGGCACGCCTTGGAGCATGGCATCGATGCTTTCATCTGTAACTCTCTCATCGGTCCCTTCCACGACGCTTTGCATTTTCTTCCGGACTCGCTCCCTACCTCCCATCCAGGTGAAGTGCCAGCCCGCATTCTTAAAGCTCCAGGTTTTGGCTCTTTTGTCTCGCACATGTTGCGGACTCCATTGTCTTAGATGACCATAGGTGGTCGCAACGGTCCCATCACAGAGAAAATCAGTTGGGTGTCTTCGATTCAGATGAAACCGGTATTGGTGCATCTGAAAGTTGACAGTGGAGATATTTCTTCTTTTCATCTCAGGTTTGATGTGGGGGATAAGGTAGCCCTTAGGGATCTCATCGAGATATGAGATGAGGATGATGTCTCTATCTTTGCATTTTTTTAGACCCCGCAATATTGCATTTCTCTGGTAGTGCTCTCGGTCCCACATGGTGAATTCGGGGTGTCTTTCATCGATGATGATGTGGATAATTTTGTGCAAGTAGGGGGCAAAGTGATCGCGATTCTCTAAGAAATAGAGGGGTTTGGGGCCTCCTCGCTGGGTTTCGATGGATTCGACCAGGACGAAGTAGTCAACGACGTCATTGAGCTCGTCTAGGCGGATTTCAAGCAGCTCAAGCTCATTGAAGAAGGGGAAGCAGTCGTAGACTTTGCCGAAGCAAAATATAGGGAGAAGAAGAATGGCTAGTAAATATTTCATTTCACAATTATCTGCTAAGTAAAATTAATATTCCATAGAAATATAATTGTTGATAGTATAAACTTCTTTCTATGCTAGTTGATGAGTCTTATTTAAATACTCTTTCTGAAGGTGTAGTTAATGCGCGATCTAATAAATTAAAAGAAGTTTTATTAGAAGGGCGGCAAGTTCGTCTTGAGAGCGGAAAAAGCACTCCTTTTTGGGATGTTGAGCAGAAGCAGCTACACGCTCGATTCGATGCTCTCTATGCCAAGGGGACTGGGCGCTTATCGCGTGAGGTCCCTTCCAATCTTCCTATGCTTATGGAGCGGGTGACACCGCGTATTCCTTTTCAGGGGATAGCCGCCAAAGCGGCGAAAATGGGACTTGGAGGAGTGGCGGGTTATCTGATTGGGTCTGTCTATAATAACTCTAAATCTAACCTCATCATTCACGAATATGGCCATGCCTGGGCTGGGCATGTCATCTGGTCCAACGTTCAGACAAAAGTGAGTACTTTGGCGCAATACTGGATCAAGATGGGCGACTTTTGGAAATGGTTTGATGGAGTGAGAGAAGGCGCTCCTGGCAATTTCACCTCTTTTGCTTTTCCCAATGGATCTCCCCACCTTACGCATTTTGGTGAGCACCTCACTGCAGCGGAGAGAAGTCTATTTATCTCGTCAGCAGGTCTTGGAGCTGAGCTTATCTTAAACAGTACGGTAGCGGGCCTTGGTCTTCTTGCCATCCGAAGGAAACAAAGGGTCCTAGGTGTTTCCATGATTGCGATGACGCTCGCTCCGTTTAGTGGAGGCCATAGTTATATTCGAAGATGGCCAGGTCTTCTTCATAAATGGACTCCCATCAAAAATGGAGATCCAGCTCACATTGCTAGAGATATGTCGACAGTGTTTGATATTTCCAAAGTCGATGCCTACCGCATCCTTTGGTATGGGTATATCTTCCTTCCTATTTTACTACTTGGTCTGATGGCCATCGCCCTCTTTAAACCAGTCTCAGAAGTACCAAAAGAATGTGTGCTTATGCGAATGCTTGCTGAAGGAAAAGATCAGCCCGCTTTGCAAAAGATTTTGACAGAGGTCGAGCTTGAAAATGCAGAAAAGTGCAAAGAAATGCACAAAATGAGCCAAGAAGAGAAGGAAAAATTCGTCGTTAAACTCTCTGATACTCTCCTTAGTAAAATTCAAAAAAATTCCGAGACAAAAGCCCTCTTTAATGAAACTCATAAGACCTTAGAAAAAGAGCTCAAAAAGGATCAGCCCTTAAATTTCACCATGAAAATCAAGAGCGCGGCCGCTCTCGTTTCACTTGTTGCTTACCAGATCCGGAGTCTCGACCTCGTCCAGGCTATGGCTCCTATCTTCTACTTCCTAACGGGTCTCTTTCTCTTTGCCCAGTCGCTCTGTGTGCTTTTAGATGGTGTCCAAACGATCAAGGACCTTGCAAATGAAAAACTAAACACACGCATAAAAGCCCTCTCTGTGGCGAAAACAGCCCTATCAGTTGTCTCGCTTGCCGGAATCACAGCGGTCTTGTTTGTTTCTTCGCTAACTCCATTTGCTATACCTTTCTTTATCGCTATTGTTGTGGCTCAGGTGGGCATTCTTGCCTTGCGCCACCTTGAGAATCGTAGATTAGTTGCTGAAATTACAAAATCTAAAGAGGGTGGTATCTTGCAGCAAATGCAAAGTAGACTCCAAGGCATCTGGAATAGATTTCCTCAAATTTCTAAAAGAAATTTTGCTATCTCAAGGGCAAGGGTGTAGTAGAGGTGAATTTTATCTGAATTTTATCTGCATACCATAATGCCGATAAATCAAGCTCCTTCCCAGATAAAGGCTCTTCTGGTATCCCAAAAACATGGACTACATAAAAAGAACGATCGATCTAGCACGAGAGAATGTCGAGAAAGGGGGACGTCCCTTTGCCTGCATCATTGTGAAAGATGGGAAAGTCCTTGCAGAAGCGGCCAATCAGGTAGCTCAAACGCATGACCCTACCGCTCATGCGGAGATGCTCGCCATACAAAAGGGATCGCAAGTTTTACAATCTGAAGATTTTACCGGGTGTGTCTTCTATATTTTGGCTCACCCCTGTCCCATGTGTTTAGCTGCGATGTATTATTGCAGTCCTGATAAGGTTATTTTCATTACGACGCGAGAGGACTATTCTTCCTTTTACGTTGATGATCGGAAATATTTTTCCTTCGCAGATTTTTACGACGAGATTGGCAAGCCATGGCAAGAAAGGAACATGCCCATGGAGTATGCTCATGATCCCGAGGGCGTCGAGATTTATCGGCTTTGGAAAGAGCGAAATCCCCGGTAATTCGAATCTCCGAAAAAAGCTGTTAACCAGTGTCTCGTTAAGAGAAATACTTATGCCATAGAATGCGATGAATTTGACAATTCATAACTTGTGCATATGTGTTGAAGCCAATATGAGCTCCGATTGCACCAACTAATCCAGCTTTTGTTTCTTTCAAGATGCCTGTACAAAGTCCTAAGAAAAATGTACCGATTAATTGTCTTCGGACATGTTCCTCGCCATGAGTTTCCAAATTAGATAGGTGGAGGGCTGAGAATAGAGCCGCAGTAAGAGTGATGCGAGCTAATTTAGCAATTTTTGAATCAAGGAGTGATTCCTTTCCGGGGACACATTTTTTGACGATGTATCTTGGAATGCTCTTTAGGATGCCTCCTTGAAGAATTCCTCTAAACAGAATCTCTTCAGCAATTGGTGTCCTTACACAAAAATCAGTGAGGGTGGGGAGTATCCATGCTAGAGGAGGGCAGGGAGGGCCGTCTGTGTCCCAGTTGTTTGGCTCTTTGTTTTCTAGCGAGCAAAGACCCAACGCGCTGGCAGGGTAGAAAGCAATCTCTGAGAGGAGGCGCGCTGGGAACTGTACAATTACGCCTAAACTAAAGCTCTTGGCGTAGCTTGCTGTTTTGTGGGCCGCTGAGAGGGTCAAATGGAGAGCTCCTTGCGCCATCCAAGTGCAAAAGCTTGGCTTTTGCGTATACTCTGTGGTAGTTGTCATTATTATATCCTTTTTAAATAATTATATATTAATTATGAATATAATTCAATACAAGATGGTAACGCTTTGAATGCTAGTAGTATTGCCGTCGATAACTGCTGAGCAAGACCGCGGTGGCTTGCGAGACGTTGAGAGAGTCGATGTTTCCGAGCATGGGGATGTAGATGTGCCCGTCACATTTCTTGCTAAGGAGGGGCTGGATCCCTTTCCCCTCAGACCCCATAATGAGAAGGGTTTTTTCGGGGAATTGGAAGTCATAGAGGCTTTGGGTCTTGTCAGATATTTCAGCTCCGATGGCGAAATAATCTGCCTTTTGGAAGGCTTTTTGGGTTTCGGCAAGGTTGGAGACCTTACTGATGGGGATGAGCTCCGTGGCGCCTGCACTTGTTTTGGAGACGGTAGGGGTGATGTCAGCTCCTCGATTCTTGGAATAGATCACAAGGTCCACGCCAAAACAAACGGCGGCTCTTAGGATGGCTCCTAAATTTTGGGGATCAAAGATCGAATCGAGCATGAGGACGAGGCTGGCATCCTTTTCTTCTCTTAAAAAATCTTTCACCTCGATAAGAGGGCGAGGTTTGACCTTGGCGACATAGGATTGGTGGGATTCAGAATCGACTAAGTGGTTGAGTTTTTTCTTAGGGGTATCAATGAGGCGGATGCCTTCTTTTATGAGGGCATCATAGAGGGCATCACCGCTTTTTTGGGAGGTATAGACTTCAATGAGTCTTTCTGGCGAGGCTTTTAATATTTCGAATAGACAATTTCTGCCCATGATCAGCTGCATACGTACTCTCAAATTTTTTTCTAGACAGCTTCTAGTATAGTCAATTATAGGAAAGAAATACAGGGGGGATCATGATCCGAAAACTACAATCTGGAAAATACCGGATCTACTCAAGGAAGATAAATCCCAAAACAGGAAAACGAAGGAATTTAGGCACTTTCGATTCTCGAAAAGCGGCAGAGAAACACGAGAGAGAGATCCAATTCTTTAAACGTAGAGGTTAAAAAGGCTAGACTTTTGGCGGCGTCTAGTGTAAAAAAAAAATGAAATGAAAAAATATCGAATTGCACTCATTATTTTGTTGTTGATTGGCGCAGGTATTCTCACTGTGATGTACCTCAGCGGTCACAATATTCCCGTTTTAGAGCCCAAGGGGCTCATTAGCGTAAAAGAAAAAAAACTGATTGTCACGGCCTCTCTTTTGATGCTGATTGTTGTGATTCCAGTTTTTGTCTTTGCCATCTATTTCACTTGGAAATACCGAGAGGGAAAAGAATCTAGACACGATCCTGATTGGGAACACAACTACATAGCAGAGTTTTGCTGGTGGGGTGTCCCGTTTCTCATTATCATTGTCTTGGCTATAATCACCTGGAAATCCAGTCATGAACTTGATCCATTCAAACCTCTGGATGTCAAAACAAAACCGATTACGGTTCAAGTTGTCGCACTTGAATGGAAGTGGCTTTTCATTTATCCCGAGCAGGGGATTGCCTCTGTTAATTTAGTCCAGTTTCCAGAAAAGACCCCGATTAACTTTCAGATCACAGCAGAAGCTCCGATGAACTCTTTTTGGATCCCGCAATTGGGTGGTCAAATTTATGCGATGCCGGCCATGCGCACCAAGCTCCATCTCTTGGCTAATGAGACTGGAGATTTTCGTGGAGCCTCATCAAATTTCAGTGGCAAAGGTTTTGCTGGGATGCATTTTATTGCAAGAGCTAGCACTGAGAAAGAATTTGACCAGTGGGTACAAAAAGTTAGAGGGATTGGACAGCCGCTTAACTGGTCTTCCTATAAGGAGCTCGCTGAAAAGAGTGAAAATAACCCTGTTTCATACTATAAGCTCGGCCAGCAGAACCTGTTTGACCAGGTCATAGAACAGTATACGGTACCCCCGCAAGAAGGAAATGGAAAATAGCATGCTAGGAAGATTGACCTTAGACGCTCTGAAGCACGATTGGATCGAGTATATGGCCGGTGCCTCGATGTTTCTGGGGCTAATTTTTATCGTGGCCTTGATCACGTACTACAAGAAATGGACATGGCTTTGGAAAGAGTGGTTCACTTCTGTAGATCATAAGAAAATAGGAATCATGTATCTCTTCGTGGCTTTTATTATGCTTGTTAAAGGTCTGATTGATGCGCTCATGATGCGGGCGCAACAAGCTTTTGCTTATGGCGATTCAACGGGCTATTTGGGTGCTGAGCATTTTCAGCAGATATTCACTGCCCACGGCGTCACGATGATTTTGTTTGTTGGTATGGGAGTGATGTTTGGGGTCATTAACTTAATTTTGCCTTTGCAGATTGGCGCAAGGGACGTCGCCTTTCCAGTGCTAAACAACATCAGTTTCTGGCTTTTTGCAATGGGATCGATGTATATCCTCGTTTCTCTTGTGATAGGAGTTTATGCGGGAACAGGTTGGGCAGCCTACCCTCCTCTTGCTGGGATCAAGTATAATCCGGGAGTTGGGGTCGATTATTGGCTGTGGAGTATACAGCTATCGGGGGCGGGGAGTTTGCTTTCAGGAGTTAATTTCCTAGTGACGATCTTGAAAATGCGTTGCCGCGGTATGTCTTTAATGAAGATGCCGATTTTTGTTTGGTCCGTTCTTGTGATGGTCATTTTGGTGATTTTTGCCTTCCCTATCCTTACTGCAAACTTGGCCATGCTTACGACAGATCGCCTGATGGATACAAACATCTTCACTTCCGAGTTGGGTGGAAATCCGATGATGTATATCAATTTCTTCTGGGCGTGGGGTCATCCTGAAGTGTATATCTTGGTCTTGCCGGCTTTTGGTATTTTTTCCGAAATTGTACCCGTGTTCTCGCAAAAAAGACTCTTTGGCTATACCTCGATGGTTTGGGCACTCGTTGGCATTGCCTTCCTTTCATTCATAGTCTGGTTACACCACTTCTTTACTATGGGGGCTGGGCCTAATGTGAACGCTTTCTTTGGCATTATGACGATGGTCATTGCCGTCCCAACAGGAGTGAAAGTATTCAATTGGCTTTTCACTATGTACAGAGGGCGAGTGAAACTCGCGACACCTATGTACTGGTTTTTAGGCTTTATCGCTACGTTTGTTGTTGGTGGCGCGACTGGAGTTTTGATGTCTATTCCCGGGGCCGATTTCCAGATCCACAATAGCCTCTTTCTCGTAGCACACTTTCATAATGTGATCATTGGGGGAGTGGTATATGCCTTTTTTGCTGCATATACTTTCTGGTTCCCCAAATTCTTTGGTTTCAAGCTCAATGAGAAGCTTGGACGGTACGCTTTCTGGTGTTGGTTTGTTGGTTTCTTTGTCGCCTTCCTTCCACTCTATATCTTGGGATTCATGGGGGCTACAAGAAGACTCAATCATTATGATGTTCCCGGATGGCAGCCTTTATTTGTCGTAGCAGCAATTGGATCCCTGATCATCTTTGCGGGAGTTTGCTTTCAAGTTCTGCAGGCAATTGTCAGTATTAAGCAGCGCAATGAAAATAGAGATACGACAGGGGATCCTTGGAATGCTAGGAGCTTAGAATGGAGCACTTCTTCTCCACCCCCTCTCTACAACTTTGCCGTTACTCCCGAAGTACATGAAAGAGATGCTTTTTGGGCGATGAAGCAATCCAAATCAGAAATTAAACCAGAGTATCATCCGATTCATTTGCCGAAGAATTCTTCCGTAGGCTTTTTCGTCGGATTGTTTAGCTTTACACTCACCTTTGGACTTATCTGGTACATATGGTGGCTGGCGATCATCAGCACTGTAGCTCTTGTTGCTACGCTGATCCTCCGCCTCTTTGTAAAAGAGACAGAATTCTACGTGCCCGTAGAGGAAATTGAGAAAACTGAAAATGCGAGGCAAACTACATGACAACTCAGGAAAGCTTTCCCGATACCCACAGAGATAGCTATTCTAAGACCATTTTTGGGTTTTGGGTTTATCTCTTAACTGATTTTGTCTTTTTTGCAACGCTTTTTGCTTCTTATATCGTCTTGCATAACAACACATTTGGCGGACCGGCTGGAAGAGAATTATTCCATCTACCATCAGTACTTTGGCAGACAACCATTCTGCTCACCTGTAGCTTTACATCTGGTATGGCAGGCGCCTACGTCCACCGCAAGCAAAAAAATGGAGCTCTCCTTTGGCTCTTCATCACCTTCTTACTTGGTTTAGCTTTCATTGGAATGGAATTTAGTGAATTTTCTCGGTTGCATGCCAGCGGCAATGGCTGGGCTCGCAACGCCTTTTTATCAGCCTATTTTACCTTAGTTGGCACCCATGGGATTCACGTCCTCTTTGCCCTTCTTTGGAGCATAGCTTACGCCTGGCCCCTTTTGAAAGGCGACTTTTCCCACGTAACTATTAGAAGAGTCACTTGTCTGAGAATATTCTGGCAATTCTTGTCTGTCGTATGGGTGTTTATCTTTTCGATTGTCTACTTACTAGGAGGGAGCCCCGTATGATAGATCCACGTCATGGCTGGAATGTCAGCTTCAAACCTCTTTATTTGGGGTATATTTCTGCACTCATACTTATGGCCGCTGCGTACCGGATTGTCGTCCACTACCATCTCACAGACACAGCTCTCACTTGGACAATATTAAGCCTAGCTGGTTTCTCAGCACTGCTACAGCTCTTCTTCTTTCTGCACGTAGGAATGGGGGATAAGCCTAGATGGCACTTGATCTCTTTTGTCTTCACAGCACTTATCCTTTTTATTGTTGTTATTGGAACGATCTGGATTATGAATAGCCTGGATTACAACATGATGCTCCCAGGTAGCAAATGACGCAGACAGCCCCGCCTTATTCTTACTCGGCGAAAAATTATAGTCTCCTCACCAAGCCCGGCATCATCATGGGCAATCTCGTCACAACAGCTGGTGGTTTTGCCTTAGCATCGAAGGGTAATTTTTCTTTCCTCCTATTCCTTGCTACGCTCCTTGGTTTAGGGCTCATTATCGCCTCCTCTTGCGTCTGCAATAACCTGATCGACCGCACTAGCGATAAGAAAATGAAACGGACCCAGAATCGCCCCCTTGTTACTGGAGCTATATCAACAAGAAGTGCTGCCTATTTTGCGGTGGGCTTAGGAATTGCAGGAACGGTGGCTCTTGCCCTTCTAACGAATTTGCTGACACTCTTCATCGCTCTCTTTGGTTTTGTGGTCTACGTCACCATCTACAGCTTCTCTAAGTACCACACCGTCCACGGAACTCTGATTGGCAGCGTTGCGGGCGCTGTGCCGCCTGTTGTCGGCTACTGCGCCGCCTCCAACCACCTCGACCTCGGCGCCTATATACTCTTTGCGATGATCGTCCTGTGGCAGATGCCACACTTCTTTGCGATCGCCATCTATCGCAAAAGTGACTACGACGCAGCATCCATTCCCGTTGTCCCACTCGTCAGAGGAATCAAAAACACCAAGATCCAGATGGTCCTCTACACCATTGCCTTCACAGCCGTTTCACTTCAGCTCACCATCTTCCATTACACAGGCCTTGCTTATCTTATCGTAGCTGCCTTCCTAGGCCTCACCTGGCTCGCACTAGCTATCACTGGCTTCACCACCCAGGATGATAACAAATGGGCGCGCAAGATGTTCATCTTCTCGCTCATCACCATCATGGGCCTCAGCATCACGATCCCTTTTAGCGTCCTTTCTTGATTTTAAAGATAAAAGTTATTACCAAATCCTCTCAGAACAAAATTGTCGGTTTTGAAGGGGATGTCTTAAAGATCAAATGCACAGCCGTGCCTGAAAAAGGAAAGGCGAATGAAGTTGTGATCGGGCTGCTTGCAAAGCATTACAAAGTACCAAAAAGTGCCCTTTCAATTTTGAAAGGGCACACAAGCTCAAAAAAAACTATCGAAATGAAAGAGGGCTAAATTTATGCCCCAGATTTTCCTGCGTAATTCGCTCTGCCTTTTGGCTTTTTCGAACCAGACTTAAAGTTCTTTTTGCCTTCGCTTCTACGAGGGCTATCTCCTTCGCTTCTACGAGAACTGTCTCCTCCAGTAAAAGAAGGCTTTTTCGAACCAGGCTTAAATGGGCGTTTTGACCCAGCTTTGAATGGGCGGTTTGCTCCAGGTTTAAATGGACGTTTCGCTCCGTTGCCAGATCGAGGTCCTCGATTTGTATCTGAAAAGCGCTTCTTTTGACTAGGCTCGAGCCCGGCAATGACAGCAACATCGATCATTTGACCAGTGAATCTTTCAATGTCTTTCACTAAGTGTGAATCTCGTCCTGAAGCAAAAGAGAGAGCAGTGCCCGTTGCGCCAGCACGGCCTGTACGACCGATTCGGTGTACATAGTCCTCAGCATTGTTAGGGAGATCAAAGTTGATCACATGTGTGATTGTTGTGACATCGATCCCGCGTGCGGCCACGTCTGTGGCAACTACAATATCGATCCTTCCTTCGCGGAGCTGAGCGATGGTTCTAGTGCGCTGTCTTTGATTCATGTCGCCGTGAAGGGCAGAAGCTTTGTGGCCTTTGTCCTTGAGTTCTTCAGAGAGTTGACCCGCATGCCTTTTAGTGGCGGTAAAGATGATAGTGTTTTCTACACCTTCTTGGATCAAAATGTGATCGAGAAGGCGGTTTTTATGGCCTAAGTCATCTACATAGTGAAGTTTCTGTGAAATATTCTCATGCTTTTCTTTTTCTGCATGAACCACGATCTCCATAGGCTTATTCATGAGCCTATCAGATAGCTTGAGGATATTGCCTCGCAGTGTGGCAGAAAAGAGCAGAGTTTGTCTTGAGTCAGGTGTCTTCGCAACGATTTCTTCAACCGACTCTGTAAAGCCCATATCGAGCATTCTGTCTGCTTCGTCTAAGACGAGCATTTCAACGCGACTGAGGTCTACCTTGCGTTGGTGGAGAAAATCGATCAGACGTCCTGGAGTAGCGATGATAATATCGTGAGGACGAGAGAGTTTTCTTTCTTGAGTGTGGTAGGGGACTCCACCAAAGAGACAGACCGTATTTACTCGATCCAAGTATTTACTGTACTTCTCTGCCTGATCAGCGATTTGCATTGCGAGCTCTCTTGTTGGGACAAGAATGAGGAGGCGGGGGCCTCTGCCTTGCTTTGCAGCGGGCTCTATCAAACGGTTGAGGGCGGGCAGAAGAAAGGCCGCGGTCTTTCCCGTTCCTGTTTGTGCTGAAGCACGTATATCAAACCCCTTTATAATCTTGGGGATTGCTCTGAGCTGAATCTGCGTGGGTTGGGTATATCCTGCACCAGCAACCGCTTTCAAAATTTTGGGATGTATACTTAATTGTTCAAAAGTCATTAGATCTCTTTGTTTATACCCTAGTTTACTATCGACATTTTTCCTTCACCTAGAGCATAGGAATTAGAATTGATAGGAATCACGAGTTTTATTTTTCTATTCCGCCATGATAGCAACTTTCATGGATTTAAAGATATCTTATAATTTTCATGGATAGAGAAATTAGGAAAAAAGCGCAGCTAAAGTTTTTGTAGATCGAATAGAGCTACTACTGTATAATGGGTTTGAAATTGATCCCTTGTGGGTTGATAAGTATGAATATTTTTAATGCGTAAAGAGCGGCCCTTTAGTAGTGCCGCTACAAAGCGCCTTTTTTTAGGAGAGCCAAAGTGGCCAATAGCAAGAAATTATACGTAGGAAATATCTCCTACGATTTAGGAAATGAAGAACTTAAAGAAACATTTCAATCCTTTGGTGACGTAGAGTCAGCACAGGTAATCATGGACAGAGACAGTGGCCGCTCAAAAGGTTTTGGCTTTGTAGAAATGGCAAACGAAGAGCAAGCTCAATCTGCTATCGATGCACTTGATGGAAAAGAAATATCAGGTCGCACTCTAACAGTCAACGAAGCTCGTCCCCAAACTGATCGCGCAGGACGCGGCGGTGGTGGCGGCGGACGTCGTTACTAAGCTCTGATTTATTCTTAAATGGATGAACTGCCCCTTGAGAGATCTCAGGTGGCAGTTTTTTTTTGTGTATGAAAAATATTATAGTCATTGGTGGAGGCGCAGCTGGATTTTTTGCTGCTCTTGCTGCAAAAAATTCCCACAAAGATGCACAAGTTCTCATCTTAGAGAGGAGTGCAAAGCTCTTAAGCAAAGTCCGCATCTCAGGAGGGGGGCGTTGCAACGTGACGCATGCTTGTTTCGATCCGAAAGAGCTCATTCAAAACTATCCAAGAGGCCATAAGGAACTTTTGGGTCCCTTCCACGCTTTCCAACCCAAAGATACAATCGAGTGGTTTAGCGCTCGAGGCGTAACTTTAAAGACAGAAAAAGATGGTCGGATGTTTCCAACCACAGATCGTTCAGAAACAATCATAGACTGCTTACTACAAGAAGCTAAAAAGCTCGGCGTCGAAATCCAAACCCTAAAGAAACTCCAGTCTATCGAAAAAAAAGAAAATGGCTTTCAGCTAGATATAGGTAGCAAAGACCCAATTTTTGCTGATCGATTGATTATAGCGACCGGAAGTAATCGCCAGGGTTTAGAGTTTGCCAAAGCTTTAGGGCACACCATACAACCACTCGTTCCGTCTCTTTTTACATTCAATGTTCCAGAGTTTTCTCTTAAATACTTGGCCGGTGTCTCAGTAGAACATGCTCAAATCAAAGTGCAAGATAGTAAATTCGTAGAAACAGGGGCGCTACTCATTACCCACTGGGGTTTTAGCGGACCTGCAGCTCTAAAATTATCTGCCTATGGAGCGCGCCATCTCGCGGAAAAAAACTATATGGTTACCCTCCTTATCGATTGGTTGCCCAAAGAATCGATAAGCCAGCTTCGCGGGCAAATAGAGGTTATGCGAAAGAATCATCCAACAAAGCAGTTAGGAAATGTCCGGCTATTTTCTCTGCCAAAGAACCTTTTAAATGATCTCTACCAAAGAGCTGGGCTCAAGCTGGAATCTCCATTAAATACACTTAGCAAAGCCTTGGTTACAAAGCTTTGCGAAATCGCAAAGAGAGATGCCTTTGTCGTTTCTGGCAAAACCACAAACAAAGACGAGTTTGTGACCTGCGGGGGAGTAACCCTCTCAGAGATCCAGTTCAAGACGATGGAGAGTAAGCTCTGTGAGAATCTCTACTTCTGTGGTGAAATCTTAGACATCGACGGAGTTACCGGAGGTTTTAACTTCCAAAACGCATGGACGACTGGTTGGATTGCAGGAAGAGCCAGCTCCTGATATGATGTCGATATGCTTGAGAATATTACTGAGGCAAATGCTTCGATCTTTGATGTTTTAGTTCAGCAGTATGAAGAAGAATTTGCCCTGGTTACGAGGAAAAAGCCAGAAGCAGACGGAAAATACGTCCTCGACTCAGACTGGAAAGTTCCAAATGTTGGGTTTTATTGGAAAATGGATGGAGAAGTGGTTGGTTTTGCCATAAAGGCAACAGCTGGCTCCTTTTCTGACATCACTGAATTTTACATCAAGCCATCTCATCGGGGCCAGGGGATAGGGGAGCTGTTTGCTTTTGCTATTTTTGATCGATACGTTGGAGATTGGCAAGTGAGGCAAATAGAGGGTGCGGATCTCGCCAGAGGGTTTTGGTGAAAAACCATTGATAAATATACAGACGGGAATTTTTCTGAAAGCCAAGAAAAAGATCCCTATTGGGGACAAATTACATGTCAAAGGTTCAAATCAAAAAATGGATAACTTCTTGGTGTTTCATGTTGGGAATCGTTGCGTTTAGAGGCGAAGAAATCCTGCCCTTTCTTGATGAGGTAGCAGCTCTGCGAATCGATATATTTCGCGAGTGGCCCTATCTTTACGAAGGGGATATCGAGACAGAAAAAAAATATCTAAAAGTTTATGGAGACACGAAAGATTCCATTCTCATCCTGGCTAAGGATCAAGAGAAAATTGTGGGAGTCGTGATGGGGCTTCCGGTGGCAGACTCGATGAAGCAAATACAGAATGAATATCTACGTAAAAAAGTTTCTATGGATGGGGGTTTCTATTTAGCTGACGCGATCTTAATGCCTCCGTATCGAGCGCGTGGGATTGGAAAACAGATGCTACAAAAATTTGAGGCGAGTGTCCTAGAAATGCATAAATATGACCAAATTTCCTGTTGCGAAATCGTACGGGATAATAACCATCCAATGAGGCCTGAAGATTACCAGTCGTTAGATCCATTTTGGGACCGCTTAGGCTTCCATGTTTCCTTAGGTTGGCAAACTTCTTTTGATTACCTCGACATTGGGAATTCAGTAGACACCCCTCATTTTATGCGGTTTCGCTGCAAAACTATTCACCAATAATCCGAAAATTCTTTAGACTAGTTTGGACTTTACAAAGAGGTTCCTATGTCGGTATCTAGACTTATTTTGCTTCTTCTACTGATCTCAGCTCAATCTTTCGCTGGATTGTTTTTTTGGAAAGATAAAAAGCCAGTTGTCCTATATGGAATTGAAAAAAATGTCTATGATTCTCTGACAGATGAGCAGCAAAAGCATATCATCGAAGTCTACAACGGGCATGAAGCAGATAAGAAGCAATTCCTGGAAAAAATAGCAAACCTTGAGAAGCAACATGCTCATCTGTCAGAGTTGCATGAAGAGAAAGAAACGTTTCTCACTGAAATCAATCAGCTCAAGTTGCAAGTAGAGTCCCAAGATCAGGCTATTGCAAATTTCCTAAAAGTATCGGATGATCTCCTAGAAGCACGTAGCAGCAAGAAAAATTACAGAGAAAGGAACCATAGAGCGAAGTTTTTCCCTAAAATCGTTAGCATTAAACGAGGGTTTAATTCGACAATGATCCAGCTCGAAAATGACACCTTGATAGAAATTTCCCCATTTGAGAAAGAGGTAACAGACGCTTGGCTTGTTGGCCAAGCTGTTGAACTGGAGAAGGGAGATGGCTTAGTGTACACGCTGGACATGACCAATCTCGATACAGACAATAGTGTTGCCGTCAAAATCAAAGAATCCTCCTAAAAGTATTCGTGACTGAAAAGCCTCTGATTCTAGCTACCATTTGTTTTGAAGAGCGGCTTTGGGTAGGTACTTTTGAGCGTAGGGATCAGGACGGGTACTCAATAGCGAGACATGTTTTTGGTAAAGAGCCGACAGATCCTGAGGTTTACGAATTTGTCTGCAATCACTACCAGGAATTAAATTTCGGTCCACCGAAGGATTTTACACTTCAAATCAAACGAATGAATCCAAAACGGGTGCAAAGAGAGGTTCGTCGTGAGATGGAAACACTCAAAAACACTTCAAAACCTTCTAGCTTCGCGCAGGATTATATGCGAGAGGAGTTGGAGAAAACGAAGAAGCAAAGAAAGCAGACAGCCAGCGCAGAGAACCAAGCACGTAAAGATGCTCAATTTGAAATGAAACAGAGAAAGAAGAAGAAGAAACACAAAGGGCATTGATTGGAACAATTGTATTTTTTTTAGGAAAGAATTATTTATGGATGCTGAAAAATTTTTCAAAGAAATGTATTTTAATGTTTGGCAGAGTAATGATTTGAGTAAATTCGATGATTATTATGCTAAGGATTTTGGAGAAACGATTGGAGTTTCTGATGAGGCTAAACGTCCGATTGATCTTCAGATGAACTATGATGATTTGTTAAGCCAAGCAAAGTGGCAAAAGGAAAATTACGAAGATACGACACTAGACGTCAAGAAGCTCGTTGTGGGCGAAGATAATCACATATCTGTAAGTTTTTATTCGACATCGATTGAGAAAAAGTCCGGAGAGTTGCACCACAGGTGTGTCTGCGGCATATGGCGTCTTAACAAAGAGAACAAAATAGATAGAGTGTGGGCTGTTGTCACACCGTATTATTCTTCCTGATAGGAAGCAAAAGCATCTGTGGCGCGAATTAAAGAGTCCATGATGCCAGGTTCTGTAGGGTTATGGCCAGCATCAGGGATGATTTCGAATTTAGCTTCTGGCCATGCGCGGTGTAGTTCCCAGGCGCTTTCCATGGGGCAGGGGATGTCAAAGCGTCCTTGGATAATGACACAGGGGATATGGCGGATTGTATTCACATTTTCTAAAATCCAGTTGTCCGTCTCAAAAAAAGTATTGTGAACGAAATAGTGGCATTCGATCCGAGCAATTGAGTCTGCCTGTTTATCTGCTGAAAAATTAGCAAAAAGTGCTGGGTCGAATCGCAGTTTAGAGGTTCCTCCTTCCCAGCCAGACCAAGCTTTTGCTGCTTGTTCTCGCACCGAGGCATCAGGGGACAAAAGGCGTTTGTAGTAGGCCTTGGTAAAGTCCTCACGTTCTTCGACCGGAATTGGGGCGCAATAACTTTCCCAGAGATCGGGAAATAGATGGTGGGCTCCAAATTGATAGTACCAGCGAATTTCCTTTTGGCGGCAGAGGAAGATCCCTCTAAGGATTAATCCTTCCACAGAGTCTAGATGCATGATCGAGTAGGTGAGTGCCAAGGTACTTCCCCAAGACCCTCCAAATAGGATCCATTTTTCAATACAAAGATGCTCGCGAAGTCGCTCTATATCTTCCACCAGATCCCAGGTGGTATTATTCTCAAGAGAGGAAAAGGGCGTGCTTTTGCCGCATCCTCGTTGATCGAAGAGGATAATGCGATAGTGCGCCGGGTCAAAAAAGGACCGTTGATAGGGCAAAGTCCCCATACCGGGTCCTCCGTGGAGAAAGAGAATGGGTTGGCCTTTTGGGTTGCCACTCTCTTCCCAATACAGAGAATGCCCCTCTCCTACGGAGAGGGAGCCCTCGCGGTAGGGTTCTATCTCGGGATAAAGAATGCGCAGGTCTTCAGAAAAGCCATATGAGCACAATGAAATGGCGAAGAGAAAAAAACAAATCAGAGATTGATACAGCTTCATTTATCCAAGTTTATTTGAGGCCACATGGTAGTCGGGGTCTTCGAGGACATTGGTCTCTACCATGTTGCCCGCTTTTCCAAGTAAGATTTTACATTCAGGGCTAAGGTGGCGCAGGTGCAAGTTTTTACCTAGTTCAGTATAGCGCTTGGTAATGAACGCAATCGCATCGATAGCAGAATGATCCGTAACTCTAGAGTGCAAAAAGTCGATGATGATCTCTTTAGGATCTTTGTCGATATCAAATAGCGCTTTAAAGTGAGATACAGAGCCAAAAAAGAGGGGGCCATGGAGCTTGTATTCTTTGGCTCCATCTTCGTTAATCTTTTTCTCAGCGTAGATGTTCTTCGCGCTCTCCCAAGCAAAAACAAGAGCTGCAATCACGATGCCTGTAACTACTGCAATAGCCAAATCGGTCAGAACAGTAACGAGCGTTACTACAATGATAAGAAAGGCGTCGTGCTTGGGGATTTTTCCCAGAATTTTAAAAGTGGACCACTCAAACGTTTTAATCACCACCATGAACATTACCCCAACTAGGGCAGCCAGTGGGATCATTTCAATGATCGGCCAGAAGAACAGGATGAAAAGGAAAAGAGCAGAGCCCGCCACAATGCCAGAAAGTCTGCCTCGTCCACCAGAGCTGATATTGATCATGCTTTGGCCAAGCATTGTGCAGCCGCCCATACCTTTGAAGAACCCAGAAACGATGTTTCCAATTCCCTGTGCGATACATTCCTTGTTGGCCTTGCCCCGAGTTCGGGTGATCTCGTCGATGAGCGACAAGGTCATTAAGGACTCTGATAGGCCGATGATGCACAAGGTTACAGCGTAGGGAACAATGATTTTTAGTGTGGCAAAGCTGAAAGGAACTTTTAGCCAAGCAAAAGTAGGCAAACCACCTGCTGTGGACTGGCCTCCCATCATGTCATTAACTACTCGAGTATCGAGCTTAAAAAAATAGGCAATTGCTGAGACGGCAAGGATCGCTACTAAAGCCGAAGGGAACTTTTTGGTGAGTTTTGGCAAAAAGTAGATGATGGCCATAGCCACCAAGACAAGTCCTATCATCATATAGAGAGGTCCGCCAGATAGCCAAAACGTTTCTCCGCCAGTGCGCACCTTAAACTGCTGTAATTGGGCTAAGAAAATGACAATGGCGAGACCATTCACAAAGCCAACCATGACCGATTTTGGTAAAATTCGGATGAGCTTGCCAAGGCGGAATACTCCTACTAAGATTTGTAATATTCCTGTGAGCACTACAGTAGCAAAAAGGTATTCCACTCCAAATTGGATCACCAAAGAGGTGATGGCAATGGCCATGGCCCCCGTAGCACCCGAAATCATCCCCGGCCTTCCACCAAATAATGCCGTTAGCAGGCACATAAAAAACGCCGAATAGAGCCCCACTAACGGATCCACATTCGCAACAAAGGAAAACGCGATCGATTCAGGGATGAGGGCGAGGGCGACAGTCAGCCCAGAGAATAGATCGATGCTCCATTTTCCAGGAAATGGCATTAAGTAATTCTTCAAGTTTTTTAGCATGTTTTTTTGTGTATATAGTGAGATCAGAAGGAGACGGATCTTAGAGGAATTTTTGTTTATTTACAAGGAGGAGCAGCAGCTGGAGCTTGACGGAAGGACTGTTTTCTTTTCAATCGAAAGAAAGACGTTGATCCAATTTACCCGCCTTTCATCGGGGAGGAGGAGATTTATATACTCTGTTGAGGCGTAAGGCGCGCCGGGATAAAATTGAAAGCGGTACCCTTTTCGCGAAAGGACCAGTAGGGAAGCGCATTGACAAAGAAGGTCGGAAATGGTTTTTTCGATATAGCGCTCTTTTTCTGGGAAGGTTTCTGCTCTTTTTGGCGTGTAGGTAGAAATTGCATCCAAAAGAAGCAAATCCTGAAAATATTTATCCGTATGAAATAATTCTTCTATCTTCTCAAGGGAAGAGAAGAAAATGGTGTCTTGGCAGATAAAGGAGTTCCAGTTGAATGTTTTGCTATTGGCGAAGTGGGGAGCGTATCGTTTGCTTAATATGCTGCTCGATTGGATGCACACGTCCAGGGCGTTTTTTTGATGGACTAGTTTTTGGGTGTGAAAATGAGCTGTGTCGGCAAATAAGATGGAAACAGTTCCCATTGTGTTCTTCTGAATGGTGGATAAAAAAGCCCCCATTTTTAGGTCTCCATTTACCCCATAATGAAAGCTTGATTCCACGCTGATTAACGCTATGCAAGGGAGTTTCGTCTTTAGCCAGTTAGTCTCTTTCGTTTTAAAGGCAACTTTCCCTCTGGTATTTGTAGTGCCATCTGATGTGATCCCAGTGTAATTAAGACGAAGTAGATATTTATTCATAATAGGATCCGTTAAAAGGATCTATTTTGAATAAAATCAGGTTGTAAATTTAGAGATCTAAATGCTTATAATCAAAGTAGAAAGTACTCTATTAATTGATTTTCCTATTGCATAAATGAATGCCCTCTGAAAAAATAGACGGCATGAATCTCTTTCTAGAAATGCTAAAGAGAAATCGATCTTCCCCCCATTTGGACCGGGCTCTTAAATTTGCGGCCCCTTTAAATGATCACTTGGGAATCAATCATTTCTGGTACTACCGTATCTCAAGCTCTGGGGCTTATTCTTACTTAGGGACGCATGAAGACTGGAATGAGTATTGCTATGAGCATTCCTTGACAAATGCTTTTCCATGCTTGCGTCACCCCAAAATTTTAGGAGAAGGCATCAGTCTTATGCGAGCTAGTCCTTCTGATACGAAATACAAAGAAGTACAAAAAATAGCCTGGGATCGATTTCAGATTAATTTTAATCTCAATCTCTATGAAACTTTTGAGGATGGAATTGAGGCGTTCGGCTTTGGGTCTCGATTCAATGATCACAAAGCGGATGAAAGACTACTCAATGAACTTCCCTTGCTTCGCTCGTTCGTTAGAGCTTTCAAGGAAAATCATAAAAAGGTCTTTTCTCTGTTAGAAGAGAATCAGGTGGATCTCGTTTCTCAAATGGGCACAGAGTTTTATAAGAGACCCATGGAGTATTCACTCCCTCTTGAGAGAGGTTCATTTTTAAGCCAACTGGGCTATCAATTCATTTTGGAACTAACCCCAAGGGAAAAACAGCTTCTCAAATACTTAGCAAGCGGCTACCCAGCCTCGTATATCAAGAAACAGCTCTTTTTAAGCCTTCGAACCGTGGAAAACTATATTGCTACTCTCAAAGACAAGCTAAACTGTTCTTCGAAAGTAGATCTGATCCAAAAAGCTCAAGAAATCATGTGCACTGGTTGGCTTCACTCTAGTAAATAGAGATCAGAGGTCAAGAAGATAGTGAGGATAAGATTTCTTTAAAAAACTGTTCTCTAGCGATTTTGCATTTTTGCATTTGGGTTTTGAGTTCATAAAGGCTTTCAAAATTCGCTTCCTCTATCCATTTATCAATATCGATATCAGGCTGCCACTTGGTCGCTTGCATGTGCTGCTTCAGGATGTCATCCTCTATTTCAATGTGGGAAGAAAGTGCTTTTGTGAGAAGTGCTCGCTCATCTTTAGCTTTCTCTAACCACTTTTCGTATTGATTTTGCCATTTGAGCTCATTGAGCAGAGCTCGATTTTTTTTCCATGGAATCGGATCGAGTAAGTAGCTATGTTGTAGTTTTCGTGTTGTAGCTCTCTCCTTCACCACTTCGTTGAAATCACCTTCTGAATAATTTTGGTTTTTTAGCCATTTTTCAAATTCATCGCTCTTTTGAAGTTGATGTCTCTGCATAAATCGGATCTTCTCCTCTTCGATTTCTTCTTCGGATGCTTCGACATTTAAGAGCTTGGCTAGAAGGGTAGTTAGAGCTTGGTTATTAGCGTGGAACTGTAATTCTTGAAAATCAGGGTGGTGCAGAGCAATGTGTTGCCCAATTTCACGATGTGTGAGTTCTACAGGAGAGAAGGGGATCCTACGGTTATAATGATTGAGGATGTCAAAGAGTGGAGTGGAGATAAATTCAAATTGTTGTGGGAAATCTTCCTTTTGAATGGCGTTGAGCCGGTGGAGAAGGACGCTCGCATCTCTTTTTTTTTGGTCGATGTAGTTCTCTTGGGCAAATTTAAAGAGTTTGTCGTGGCTTGGTGCTAGCTTCTCTTTGAGGTTTTCCCAAGTGCGGTCTGGGTAGTAAATTTCTTTAGCCGTTTTTAAAAAGCTTTCACAGAGCTCTCTTGAAAAATCTCCTCGAGTCTGTTTTAGAGTAATTGTTAAGTTTATGAGGGGTATGGAAAGGGGGGTATAGCCATCTTCTTCTCCCCCATGAATTAAAGCCACTTCATCATCAGCATCGATTTCTTTACTGTCGTAGAGCTCAAAGATAGTGCCTACGCCGATCATGCCGTGGGATCTTAGTTCTGCAGCTCGCAGTGCCCCCATGCTGCTGGCTCCAAAAACGGCTATTCCTTGAGAAAGAGCATAGAGTATTTCTTTGTGCCAGACAGACAAGGAGTCCTTAAAAAACCCGTCGATGATTCCAATGACTTTGGGCTTGTACTCTGTGACAATTTGTAAAATATCTCCCTGCTTTACAGGGGGAAAATATTTTGCCTTCAAGATTGATTTTGCTGTGGATCGGGGGAGCGATGGTCCGAGGAAAATATAGATGTCTTTGGGTGAAATATTCATGCCAGCCCTCCTGCAGGAAGATGAAGACCAACTATAGGCTCTGTAGTTCCATTTTTTTTGTGGAGAGCTGCAAATTTTTTGGCTCTTGGTCCAGGACGAAAAATTGAGCTGTAAGGGCCCTCAAGCTCAGGTATAAAGACTCGGACTACAGGGACTCCCAGAGAGGGGTGGGTCAAATCGCAAACAATTAGTTGGTTGATTTGTGCCCCTTTTAATTTGTTCATCAAAATGTGTAGGTCTTCCTCAAAGTAATTTGTGATGCTTGATGGTTTTGCACAGAAATCTTTTTCCTCTTGAAGAGAAGTCTGGGGGTTGTAATTTTTACTCATCTCAAAAGAAGGGGCGAAAATATCGTCTCTTGATCCAGCTATGACAACTCCTCTGCCTTGAATCGCCTCTGTAATAGCCCGAATCATGGCGATTTCAGGGTCTAGGTGTGCACCATGCCCTTGAATGGGGCTCATGCGTGAAAATTTTAGATCGAAAACTTTGGCCGTAAATACGGGTACGCCTGTATCTACTGTGCAATCGGAAAGGGTCAGTTTTATCTCAACTTCTTTTAAACGCCTGCAAAGCTCTTGGACGGAAGGGTAGGGGATGCTTGCAAGTCGGATTTCAGGCAAAGCTGCTTGCTCACTGGCATAAAGGTGGCAGGCGATGGCATCTCGCTCGATTACTTCGTATACGCCACTTGTAATAGCCTCTAAAAAATGATTGCCTGATGCTAATCCATTGGAAGAGATTTGGAATGAGCGATTTTGAATAGCTCGATTATCAAGAGTCACTGATTGGAGGGGAATGGCAATCTCTTGTTGCTCAAACAAATCCCAGCCTAAAGTCCAACTTTCAGAGAGCCTTGAAGAGAATAGAGAAGATTTTCTGTAGGGGAGTTTTGCCAGGGAAAGGGTGTTGTGGCTTTTGACGAGATCATCGTAGCTAAGGTTGAAAAATGGGAGAGTGCTATTTTCAGCTGAGAATAATTCGATTGCTTCCATCAGTCCTGATACTTGTGCAGCAACCTTAGACAGGCCTTTGCCAGAAGAAACAGATAGGGTAAGAGAGCTAGGGCGAGTAGCAATGGTAACTGGGATTCCTATTCGGTCAAGCCCTGTAATATCTGCTATCCTTGTGACATTGTAGCTAGGCGCTAGAGGAGAGATTTTTTCCCAAGTTTCTTCAGGAGATGAAGCGCGGTGAGAACCGACCAGATGCTTTTTTTTTGCAGTGTATGCCTTCCCACGAAAATATACACGTCGCGATTCAATAATTGGTTTTTCACTGGATCGATTTTCTCTCAAATTTTTCATCTGCTTCTTGCTCCGTGTTTACGAGCGCTGTAACGCGCATTTGATAAAAAATTCGAGTGCCTTCTTGTGAAAATCCCGACTCTTGAATTGCGATGTGTATAGATTGAGGGCATGTTCGCAAAATAATGATTTGAATATTTTCTTGAAACAATTTTCGTCTCCAAAGTAAGGTGAATTTATACCCAAACCAATTCAAAACTTGGGTGTGAGTAAGAAAGCTCCTCAAATTTTTCCTCAATGAAGAGTAGCCGTGTTCATAGACACGGCACGATGAACTGAGGGGAAATTTGAGAAAAAGCCGACGTAGCTCAATCCCAAGTTTTGAATTGGTTTGGGTATATGTGCAACCATAAACAAGGAGAAAAGCATGTCAAAAGAAACAGCACTAAAGTTTTTAGAAAAATTAGAAACCGATATGGAATGGAAAAAAAGACTTCAAAATGCAAAAAACGATGAAGAAAGGAAGCTAATACAAGAAGAAGAAAATTTTGTATTTACAAAAGAAGAGTTTCAGGAAGCCTATACAGAAAAATATCATAAAACGCTATCTGCCGAAGAGTTGAAGAATATTGCTGCTGCAGGTTCTTCTTCTGTAGGTCCATTGGAATCTGTTCTATATTTTAGCTGATGAAAAAATTAAGCATTTCGTATTTTGCTCTGCTAAGGCAAGAAAGGGGACTTTCTGATGAAGAAATAAGAACCTCGGCAGTCAATGTTGGAGAGCTTTTTGAAGAATTGAAAGCTCTCCACAGTTTTCAACTGACTCGATTAGAGGTGAGAGCAGCGGTGAACTCAGAAATTGTTTCTTGGGATACCTCTATACAAGATGGGGATCGAATTCTGTTGATCCCACCTGTTGCGGGAGGATGAAGTTTGGACTTTAGCCAATTTTATTCGAGACAAATGCGCCTTGTCGAAGTTGGACAGTCTGGGCAACAGCTGCTCAATAGCGCCAGTTGTTTAGTTGTGGGAGCTGGGGGGCTTGGAGCACCTGCCCTTTTGTACCTCGCAGCTGCTGGAATTGGCAATCTTGGTATTTGTGATGGAGATGTTTTGGAAATGAGCAATCTTCACCGTCAGCCGATTTACAATGTAAAGGACCTCGGAAAATCCAAAGCTTTGCTAGCATCAAAAAAGCTGCTTGAGCTCAATCCTCAGATAAAAGTAAATGCTCACACAAGCCATTTAAGCGAAAAAAATGTAGAGAAGATACTTTCTGCGTATGAAATGGTTATAGATTGCACGGACAATTTCAAGACAAAATTTTTGATCAATGATGCCGCGTATCTTTTTCAAAAGCCTTTAGTCCGGGCTAGTATTTACCAATTTGAAGGACAAATTCAAACTTACCTGCCTAAAAGGATGGATGCTTGTCTAAGGTGTCTATGGGAAGAAACCCCTAGGGAGGGGTGCGTGGGAACATGCCAGGAAGTGGGAGTGATTGGTCCTGTGCCAGGTTATTTTGGGATGTTACAGGCTATGGAAGCAATAAAGTATTTTCTAGGGATGGAAACTTTAAAAGCTCACGAAATTCTATTTTCCAATTTGATTGGGTATACACAGCAAAAAATCACCTTTAATCGAGATGAAAATTGCCCTTTATGTGGAATTCATCCTCGAATCACAACTCTTAAAGGCGAAGATAATTGGGAAATAACCGGAGAAGAAGCTGTAAGAAGAGAGATGGTTCTCATTGATATTAGAGAAAAAGGAGAAATATATGCTGATCCATGTGGCAGAGAAGGGAGTATCGATATGCCGATGAGTCAGTTTAATTCGAAAAAGCTGTTTTCCACAAAACACTATGCCCTATTTTGCCAAAGGGGAAAAAGAAGCGCAGAGCTTGTTAGAGAGTTAAGAAAGTTTGGGATGCAAAATGTCCATTCAGTGGAGGGTGGTATTGACTCATTACGTTGCTTATGGTGAAAGAAAGTCTCGCTGATTTTGACATGCAAGGGGATGATCAGCAATTACTTGTGTTAGTTGGTGTGCGCTCTTGGCTTGTTTTTATTTCATTGGTTCTCATTGCCATTGGTTTTGTTATTTGGCTCTTCTTTGGGACAATTCCAATTACAGCAGAAGGTCGAGGTGTTTTTCATCAATCTGAGCGAGGTGAGGCTAGTGATCTAATATACGGATTTTTTCCAGTAGAAGAGGCGCAGGCAATGGAAAAGGGGATGAAAGCACTTATCGAATTCGATGCGATAAATGCGAAAAAGTATGGGAAGATCAATGGAAGTGTTCTACGCGTTCTCCCTTTTGTCTCATCAGAAGAGCGGCAATTGCTTGTAGATATGCCTTCTTTAGAGATAGGAACGCCATTGAGTTTAGTTGAAATAAAGCTCCAGAAAGGGCCACAGGGGGATTATCAATGGACAAATACCATTGGTCCAAAGCCTGAAATTGTCTATGGCAGGATTGCTTTGGTTAGAGTTTTCTTAAGTGAGATCAGACCTATAAATTACCTTTTCCCCCACTGGAAATAATAGTATGGCTTGGAGAGCAAGAACCCCAACGATCATCCAAATGGAAGCTGTTGAGTGTGGTCCAGCTTCCCTTGGAATGATTTTGGGGTACTTTGGCTATTTTCTTCCCCTTGAAGCTCTTCGGCTAGATTGTGCCGTTGATCGAGAGGGGACAAATGCAAAAATTCTCATCGATGTTGGGAAAAAATATGGTCTGGACGGAAAGGGGATTCGAATAGAACTCGATGAGATAGAAAAACTCTCTTCACCTGTTATCGTCTTTTGGGAATACAATCATTTTCTTGTTCTAGAGGGAGTTAAAAAAGACAAAGTATTTCTTAATGATCCAGCTACAGGGTCCCGAAGCATGAGCAGAGAAGAGTTCAAGCGAGGCTTTACGGGTATTGTTTTGAAATTTACCCCAGCTTCTGAATTTGTGAAGAAAGGAAAACCCCGCTCGATTCTAAAGGATGTGTTGCTAAAACTCACCTCTGCAAAAAGTTCCCTTATACTCTTGTTTGTAACTACGTTTCTTCTTCTTCTTCCAGGGCTTGCTTTGCCTGCATTCATTCGGTTTTTCGTCGATCAAGTCATCGCCGCACAAATTTTTTCTTGGTATTCACAAATTACCTTGGGCCTTTTTTTTGCCTTTTTTTATGGTGCTGCAGTCATTATGTTGCAACAATTTGTCTCCAATCGATTGGAGAGCAAACTTTCAATTGATTTTTCGAGTGCTTTTTTTAAGCATGTGCTGAAGCTTCCCATCGCATTTTATGCAGCCCGTTTTTCAGGGGAAATTGTTCAGCGTATTTTAGCAAACGAGCGTGTAGCGAGAAGTATTTCTACAGATTTTCTGAAGGTCTTTTTCGATTTAAGCGTTATTGTAGTTTATGGAGCTATTATTCTCTCATACAGTTGGATAATTGGAGTTATAGCTTGCCTAGCTGCATTTATAAATATTGCTCTCTTTATATGGTTCCAAGAGTTGCGTTCAAATGACTATGTAAAAAAACAGCAAGAAGGAGGAAAGTGGACTACTTCTACTGCTTTTGCTCTGCAGCAAATCAAGACCATCAAAGCCTCTGGATTGGAAGAGAGTGTTTTCAATCGTTTTGCTAGCGGCTATGCGCAAAATATTTCAATAGAGCAAAAATTAGAAGAGAAAGACTCTCTTTTATCAGCAGTTCCTGTCCTTTTGCAAGGGTTGGTCATTGCTGGACTTCTGCTGCTAGGCACTTTGTTTGTATTAGAGGGAAAGCTCACCATCGGGATGCTTGCAGCTTTAGCAATACTTCTTTTAAGCTTTTTAAGTCCTATAAATCGCCTAGTCAATTTTGGGATGAAAATGCAAAATCTAAAAACAGATATTAACAGGTTAAATGATGTGTTAGAATATGAGGTTGATCCTCTATATAAAAATATAAACACGAATAAATCTAGTGAAAAAGAGAAATTAAATGGACACCTAGAATTTCGTAACGTCACTTTTGGATATAACCCAATCGAGCCTGCCATTATTGAAGATCTTAGTTTTACAATTAAGCCGGGTCATAAAGTTGCACTAGTAGGGCCTTCTGGGGTAGGGAAATCAACAATTGTCAAACTCGCTTTAGGACTATATCGACCATGGAAGGGTGAGATTTTATATGATGGGAGATCTATTGATGATATCCCTCATGATATTTTTCATCGCTCAATAAGTAGCGTAGATCAAGCAATTTTTCTTTTTTCTGGCTCAATACGAGAGAATCTCTCCCTGTGGGATTTGTCTGTGACAAATCAGATGCTCATTGAAGCTGCAAAAGATGCAAAAATACATGAAGAAATCCTCAGTAGAAAAGATGGATATGACGCTAAGTTATACGAAAATGGGGATAATTTAAGTGGGGGCCAAAGGCAGCAGCTAGAAATTGCAAGGGCTTTGCTTTATCGCCCCTCAATTCTTATCTTGGATGAAGCAACATCAGCGTTAGATCCTCAAACCGAAAAAGAGATCAACGATATGATCAGGCAAAAAGGGGTTTCTAAGTTGATGATCACTCAGAGAATCTCGTCAATCCAAGATTGTGACGAGATCATTGTTCTTGAGGCTGGTAAAGTACTAGAGCGAGGCATACATCAAGAGCTCAAGGAAGCAAACGGCCTTTATCAAAAGTTATTCACTAGCGAGAAGTCATGAAGATAGATTGCAAAGCAACCCCTTTGCTGCTTCAAGCATGTGAGATTCTTGGGAAAGATCTTCACGGGATCGCAGCCTCAGATTTAGAACTCAGAATCGCATCTTTCTGTGAGGGGACCAATGTACGATTTCGCAAGGTGCTACTAAAGGGACATTGGTGGAAACAATATAGTGGTCCTCTTATGGGATTTTATGGCACAGACCAGCTGCCAGTTGCTCTGCTAAACGACTCGGATCACTCCTATGAAATGCAAAAACCTGCAGGTGAAGAAAAACGAGCTGTAGATTCAGATTTAGCGAAAGAGATTGCAGAATATGCATATGTCTTTTATTCGCCTTTGCCCTCAAAAACTTTTTCCGGAAAGGAGATGGTTAAAAACAGTTTAAATACCCATTTCAAAGATCTATTTCAACTGACCATCTATAGCTGCATTGCTGCAATTTTTGCTCTTTTTCCTCTACTTGCGATCTTTATTTTATTTGATACAGTAATCCCCAATGCCTCTTTTTCCCTAATTCGTCAGATTGGAATGGGTCTTGTGATAACAGCTGTTGGTTCAAGTATATTTCTTTACTTCCGATCGCTGAAATTAGTGAAAATTGAGGGAGAACTGAGTCATAACATTCAAGTAGGGATTTGGGATAGACTGGTTCGGTTGCCTATTAAATTCTTTCAAAAGTTTAGTTCAGGAACTCTCATCCCTAGGATATTTTCCGTTGAAAACATACGATTGATTGCGAGTGGGAATTCATCTCGTGTGTTTATCACGAGCATTTTTACTATTTTTTATCTGATCGCAATGTTTCTACTCGCTCCATTGCTCGCTAGTATAGGAGTTTTTTTCGTTGTTCTTAGCCTTATCATTACCTATATTTGCGTAAAAAATCTCACGCGATTAGAAAAAAAAATCCTCGCATTCCAAGGGAAAATCAATGAGTTTCTTTTTCAAGTAGTCAAGGCTATAGCAAAATTGCGGTCTGCTGGAGCTGAAAAAAATGTTTTTTCTAATTGGTTGCTTTTTTTTAATAAAAAAAAGAACTTCGAGCTTAAAAAACAGAATTTAAGAAGTGTTGTTCTAATTTGCAATTATCTTATGCCCCTTCTAGGTATTGCGTGCATCTTGACCGTAGTCATAGAGTGGAGAAGGGTCTACTCTGTTGGCGAATTCATAGCCTTCATGATGGGATATACACTATTTAGCATGCAAATTGCTGAGCTAAACAGTAAATGGATAGAGATGACACCCATTGTTTCTCTGTGGAATCATGTAAAAGCAATACTCCAAGAGGTGCCAGAAGATAGAGACCATAGAGAATCACCAGGAGAGTTAAGTGGTGAAATTTCTACAGAGAGAATTTATTTTCGTCGAGATTCAAATGGGCCATATCTCTTAGAAGACGTTAGTATCAAAATTCATCCTCATGAGTTTATAGGGATTGTAGGAAGGTCGGGATCGGGAAAGTCCACCCTTATTCGCCATCTGATCGGGTTTGAAACTCCTACCTCGGGAGCTGTCTCCTATGATGGGAAAGATCTTACTCGCATAAATCATCAAAAAGTACGCAAACAACTTGGTTTGGTGATGCAGGAATCGGCTATTATCCAAGGAACAATCCTTGAAAATTTAACTTGTGGACAAAGCTATACCGATAAGGAAATTGAAACTGCCTTATACTTGTCGGGATTAGAAGAGGAAATGAAAGAGTTCCCTATGGGATTATTTACCCTCTTGCCTATGGGAGTTGAGGCCCTTTCTGGCGGGCAAAAGCAAAAAATTCTTATAGCCAGAGCCCTGCTTCCAAACCCAAAAATCTTGATCTTTGATGAGGCGATCAGCGCTCTTGACAATATCGCTCAGCTACAATTGATAAAAAGGTTGTCAAACCTATCTGTAACGAAAGTTATCGTTGCCCATAGATTAAGTACTGTAAAAAATGCCGATCGCATTTATGTTTTAGAAAAAGGGAAGGTCGCTCAAGTTGGACGATTTGAAGAATTGGCTAGCAAGCCAGGTCCTTTTTTTGATATGTTCCATGTCAAATAAGATCGGTTTTTTCATACCACTTCTATTGCCCTTTGCCCTATTTTCTAAACAGATCGATACTTCTATGGGCCTATTTCGGCGTGCCGCCAACATTAATCTGAAGGAGGGTCGTAGAGGTCACAGGTTGATTGTCAATGAGAACCTGGGGATACATCCCTTCATCGAACCCATAAGTATAGACAAGCCCGGTCGCTGGGCCCTCGAGGTTATGGATGGCGCCGCCATAGAGATCAAACCAAGGGCCCGTTGCAGCCGTTGTCCCTGTGAGTGGGATGGTTCCTGAATCTAGGTTCTTATTGAACTGATAAAAACTGTTGATATGCTCAAATGTACTCGCCAGGTTATTCGTCTGATTTACATCGGTTGGAGAGTCTTTTTGATTTCCATTATTTGGATTGACATTTGTGTTTCCAGCACTTCCTGGAGGAACTGTCCTTAAAGGTACGGTCTTATCAGAAATATCCCTTGGCAACATTCCACAAATAATCGCCTCAGAGAAGAGCTGGCTGAGTTGCTGCACATCACCTGGATGACTGGCATTATCCCCATCTGTAATAGTATAGAGAGGGAGGGCCTGAAAAAGCAGAGATGTCGTAGTTGTTCCCGTTGTTGTGGGCGCCGATAAAATGAGCTGATCTGTTTCAACGGTTGGCAAAACCTGAGTGAAAATAATCGTGCTTGGTGCCGTGGTAAAGTCTGCTGCGTAGACGCGACTGCCGTTTGCTGGCGCATCTCCAGCACCAATTGGCATCTGAATAAAGACTTTATTGGCTCCACCCCCATTTTGATAAAAACTCATCGCGTTGGTCCAGAGATAGTCCAAATAGTCAAATGTCAGATTGGTGAAGTAGTTCTCATCAAATCCAAATACCAGAATCCCGTTCTTGGCACTGAGAACCCGAATAATCGAGTCGGCGGTGGTCGCTCCGGTTGGAAGGAATAGTTTTTCCCACTCAGCGCTTTCACCTGCCGCTGCAAAATCAGTAATGATCTTGCTAAGAACGGTTTCTCTTGATTGCGAAAGTCCACTTGCATGTGAAACAGGAGCAAAGCTTTTTGAGCCATCTAGCACCTGCAGCTGTATGGGAAGTGAAAAGAAGTCAACCGCTGTGGCATTGCACGAAACATTGGGGGAGCCGCCACCAGTGTAGGTGAACTCACATTTGTCAAACCGCACACTGAAATTGGGGTCAGACATATTGGTAAAGCTTGGTGCCAAAGGCCCAAATTGCAAACCCATTGGGTTAGCTGGATCCGAAAGAGAGAAGTAGACTCTTCCCGAAACAAGGGGATTGATGAAGAGAATTTTCCCTGCTGGTGCATTTGAAATATACTGACTAGCATCGGGAAGAGAACTGACACATACAGAATTCGAAATGGTTCCCGGTCCTCCTGTCCCCACAATTCCAGTTTTTGGGTCTATGGGCAAGGGGGGAACAATGGATTGTGGAGTAACGGCGACATATAAATCCCCCTGAGATGAGGGAAAATTATTCACAATCAGCACAGGTAACAACCCATTGGTGGAACCAGCTTCAAGAACCCGAGCATCAGCCCCTGCTTGCTGAGATTCAAGTAGATAAGTAGTATGGAAATTCTCAATTCTTTGGGGATCGGATGCGAAAGCCAACCGCAGACAGGAAAACAAAATTATGAACAGTCTCACCACTACCTCCTTAAAAAGCATATTGCAGGTTAAGTTCTACACCCCAAAAAGTATACGAGTTCTTCGGCAGACCAAGGGGGTCGTTGAATTGGGTTTTGGCGATTGTCTTGCCATCTTGCCAAAATTCGAAAAAGGGTTTTAGCACAACATTGAAGTCGCAAAAGCAATCGAAGTAAAGGGGGAGGGCCACATTGAAGTTCTTGAAGGTACTTTCAATCACCCAGCGGGCGCCATCGGTCACATCAAATGTCACTGTAGGAAAAACCTGCGGCATCCAAACGGCGTCGAGCCCAATCGAAAGCCACCCGCAACTATTATAGACACTTTGCAAGCCAACCGGAATGAAGAACTCGTTATAGCGGAGTTTTATCTTACTACCGTTTTTGGGTTTTACATGGTGAGAGAGATGACGATAGCCAAATCCTGTGTAGGGAGAAAGCAAAAACTGGCAATCGCACATGGCAAAGGTATACCCGATTCTCTCATGAACACCAGCGTCCATAAGTTCTCTTGTTCCTGTTTTTCCTGTGTTCTTCCCAGCTCTCCAGAATCCTCCAATCGCAGCATAGAGGGAGCATAATGGCCGATACTGGTACATTCCCTGTACTCCACCCATGTGTCCATCAAAGTCAGAAAGACCATCTGGATCGATATGAGATCTCGTATAGCTGCCCCCAAAATAGACAATAGAATTTGGTTCACATTCACAGACCATATCATCAGCAAAAAGCCCAATGCTGAGTAGCATCGCCACCGACCCAGTTAAAAGTTGTCTCATGATACGTTTTTTCCTTTGAGAAGTTTTCCAGAAAGATATCAGAAACAAAGTTTTTCTTTAAAGGAGATACACACAAACCAATTCAAAACTTAGATTTGTGTATAATTTTTTCATCATTTCTAAGATTTTTGATCGAGTTCGACCAAGCGGAGATAGAGCTGTTCGATTTTGGTTTCTTCCAGAGAGATAGCTGTGCAAGTTTCTTGGAGTCTCTCTGGATTTTCGGTAACTTCAGGGTTCTCTAGAAGATGGTTTAGCTCTTGAACTTTCTTTTCTAGTTTGGTGATTTTCCCTTCAATCTCTTTGTATTCCTTCTTTTCCTGATAACTGAGCTTTGGCTTTGCAGCTTCTTTAGACGGAGCTTTTTTTTCTTTGGGCTTGGTGGGAATTTGAATCTTACTAGCTGCCTGTTGCCACTGCGCGTAGCTTGAATAGAGATCGGTACATTCTAAATTGCCAAGAGCAAGAAATATGTTGCAGATCCTATCGAGCATGAACCGATCGTGCGTAATTAAAGCAACAGCTCCAGGAAATTCAAGAAGGCTTTCCTCTAGTATTTCAAGGGTTGGGATGTCGAGATCGTTTGTCGGTTCGTCAAGAAGGAGGATGTCGGCAGGCTGCAGCATTAATCTGGCGATGGATATGCGCGCTCTTTCCCCACCAGAGAGTTTGCTGATGGGCAGGTCGAGAAGGTCTGGGGAGAATAGGAAACGTTTACACCATCCATTCACATGGATGGGCTTATCGTGATAGATTACGTAGTCGCCACTGGGAGCCAGAGCTTCTCGAAGGGTGATATTATTTGGTAGTTGCGCTCGGTGTTGATCAAAATAGACAATCTTTAGATTAGTAGCTCTCTTAAGGGTTCCAGCGTCTGGATCAAGTTCGCCTGCAAGAAGGCGCAGGAGGGTTGTTTTTCCACAGCCATTGGGCCCCATAAGAGCCAACCGGGTTCCAGGAGAGAGTGTAAAATCCAGTTGCTTGAAGAGGGGACGCTCTCCCATGCTTTTGCATAAATTTTTTGCAGTGACGAGCTTTTTCGTTTCTCTTTCGGAGGCTATAAAATTGATGTCCGCACGTTGCTTTTTATTTCTTTGCTTTACCTGTGAGAGCTCATCAAAGAGTTCATGCGCCTCATCAACACGAGATTTTGACTTGGTGCTGCGCGCTTTTGGCGTCTTGCGGAGCCATTCGGTCTCCTTCCTTGCCTTGGAAGCTAGAGAACGCTGTGTTTCAAGCTGCCCAGATAGGAAGGCCTCCTTCTTTTCAAGGAAATCCGTGTAGGGAGCGTCAATGGCCAAGATGCCATTTGGATAGGAATAATCGATTTCAATAGTCTTGTTTGCTGTGTTTTGCAAAAAGTAGCGATCGTGAGAGACGAGAAGATAGGTCACGGCCTCTTTAGCTAAGAATTTTTCAAGCCAAAGGATTCCTTCTAGATCAAGGTGGTTTGTTGGTTCATCTAAGAGAAGAAGATCGGGAGAAGTAATCAGTTCCTTCGCAAAAGATAGTCGTTTTTTCCAGCCACCAGATAATTTTGCAGCAGAGGTTTCATTTTCCTCGAAGCCGAGCTTGCTCAGCCACGTTTGGACAAGAACATCTTTTTCATAGTCGGCCAGCATGGTATTTTCGCTTAGGGCGTCAAGTAAGATCTCTTCTGGCTTCAAATCGGGAAAGTCGCATGTTTGCGGGACATAACCAATTGTTAGCCCTCGAGACATCGAGATCTCGCCAGAGTCTGAGGACTCGATCCCTGCAATAATTTTGAGTAGGGTGGATTTGCCCGAGCCATTAGGGCCAATGAGGCCGATCCGATCGCCTGGAAAAATACTTATCGACAGGCTAGAAAATAGTTGTCTTGATCCGAAAGATTTGGCAAGTTCTTGGCAATGAATAAGAGGAGACACTAGCTGATTTTACAATTGGGAGGGCATTCAAGTCAAATGCCGCTTAAAGGAGAAATTGATTAATTGCTTTCTCTGAGAGTTCGACCAAAAGCAATTAATCAGTGTCTCCTTCTAAATTCGAGCACTTCTGGAAGAACGACGAGAAATGAGTGGGCGAATTTTGGGTTGCTCTTTTCGTAGATCCCATAAGTCTAGGGCTATTTGAGCATTGAGCCAGAAGGTTGGAGTGGTTTTGAATGCCGCCCCAAGCTTGATTGCCATCTCTGGGGTCACGCTTGCTTTTTCATTCACGATTCGATTGATTACTTTATAATCACAGTTTAAATGTTTTGCTAGGTCCTTCTGCGTCATTTCCAAAGGAACGAGAAATTCTTCAAAGAGGATTTCTCCAGGTGAAGTAGGTTTTCTTTTCATGAGTTTTCCTCTAGTGATAGTCCATAATTTGCACATCGAAGGGCTGGTGGTCCCATCCGAAAACAATCCGCCACTGATCATTTATTCGAATGCTGTAAAGCCCCTTAAAACTGCCTTTCAAAGCTTCTAATCTGTTATTTGGAGGGGATCGTAAATCATCAAGCTCATCAGCATAACCCAACATATCAAGTTTTCTTCTTGCCACTTCTCTGACCTGATCCCATCCTTTTTTTCGCGGCCTGGTTCCCTTTTTGAAAAAGGTTTCTGTCGCTTTGTCTTTGAAGGTACGTATTGCCATTTATTGGCGTCCTATTTTCTTTGTATACCTTGGGAAGGTATACCGATCAACGATTAAATGCAACGGTGATAAGCTCGATTCATCCAGCATGCGCATCTTAAAGGAAGGGTATTCAAATCAAATGCCGCTCAGAGGGTAGAATTCAATCTGCTTATGGGGTTTAATCTCATCTTGGTTTTGCGAAATTTTTTAGTAGGATAGGTGATCAATATGGGAGATTTGCCCGATTGTGTTAAGTGTGGCTCGGAATACACATACGAGGCTGACGGTTGGTATATTTGCCCAGATTGTGCTCATGAGTGGTTGATAGATTCGAAACCCGAAGCAGTAGAGGCAGAAGGGGAGCTGATCGTAAGAGATGCCAATGGGAATCTTCTCATAGACGGTGACAGTGTGACAGTAGTCAAAGACATCAAAGTCAAAGGGGCCTCTTCTGCCATTAAAGCTGGAGTCAAAATTAAAGATATCCGCTTGGTCGAAGAGGTCAATGGCCACAATATCGATGTTAAGATAAAAGGGTTTGGACCTTTGCTGCTAAAATCGGAATTAGTTAAAAAGTCCAATTAATCGAATTCTTGTTCCAGAACCCTTCAGGCCCATCGGCAACTGAGAGTTGAGGCGCTAGGGACATGCTTTAGAACTTTTGATTGGGAGCTATTCAAACTGTCCCATAAGCTTATACGCAAAACGATTCAAGAGTTGGCCCTGGACGTCGTCGGCTCTCCTTCTAATTATTCATCAACTCATCGCACCGTGTCTATGAACACGGCTGCTCTTCCTTGCTAAAAAATTTGAGGAGCCTCCTCGTTCAAAACCAACTCTTAAATCGTTTTGTGTATACCAATATAATTTTTCGAGAAAAGCAATGCCCCTCACAGGGAATCGATATTCCTTTAGAAGGTTGTTGTCAAGTTTTTTATTGAAAATTTTTATATCACAATCATTTCTGAAATAAGCTATGATGTATCTAAACTGCCCAAATGCATGGGCCCCACGGGTATAAGTTGAAAATATATTGGTGGGTTTTTTAAACACCATAAAGTAAGAGAGAAATCAAAGTGAGTAAATCTACAGGAACAGTTAAATTTTTTAATTCGCAAAAGGGCTTCGGCTTCATCACACCTGATTCAGGTGGAAAAGAGCTATTCGTTCATGTCAACAGTCTTGCTGGTGGCGCGGACTCTCTAAGCGAAGGGCAAAAAGTTGAATATGAAGAAGAAGAAGGACGCAAAGGTCCAGAAGCTAAACAGGTTCAAGGTCTATAGTAACCAGTTTTTCATGTATGACTCATGCCTCTGACGCTTAGTCAGGGGCGGCTTCATGGAAAAGGTGCTTAAACTTATTGTTTGCGAGGTGAAAAGAATTAAGCTCTCGATAACTTACAGTTGTGTATGGCGAGAGTGACGATTCTCAACTCCATAAAAAAAGATCCGACTATTGTCGGGTCTTTTTGTTGGAGGTGGAGAGATGCTATTTCAGAACTTTTGATTGGGAAAAACTGGAGAATTTGTCTGAGCGAATACTTTTGTAAGGCTTACCCTGTCCTAGTACTTGAAGTGGACAAAAATGCGGCCAAAATTTTTACTATCTTTCTCTATGCGATGATAGAGTTTTTTGATATGTTTCTGATCTAAAAAACGGAGTACTTTTTTTTGAGTTGGCCACTGCCTTTTCCCGGGATGATCTCTACAAGGGAGATTTTTTTACTGATAGCCTCTTCAATTACACGGTTGAGTTCTTCATCAATAGTCCTTCCTTTGTTGTAGATGTCATGCAAGTCAAGTTTGATTTTTGCCATAACAAGCACTCTCCTGTTCGTTATCAGCGATTCTTTCCTTTAGCCTACACCAAAAAATGTCTGAATTCTAGATGAGAATGAACACACCAAATCAGAGCTAATTTTCCTGGTTTATCGTTATATTTTACTTTTAACTCACTTTAAGGTACTATATTTTCTTGATTATAAGAAAAATAAAGGGTGTATGCTTTATCTAGGAAAAATTAATTCATTGCGTGTCCTACGAAATGCAACCTGTGGAATGTTCCTAGGAGACGACGGTGATCAAGACGTGTTGCTTCCAAACAAGTATGTATCGGAAGACCTCGATCTTGATCATTCGATTGATGTGTTTCTCTACACAGATTCTGAAGATCGTATTGTAGCCACTACCCTCACACCTAAAGTTTTTTTATATCAGTTTGCCGTGCTTGAAGTAAAGGATGTCACGAAAATTGGCGCTTTTTTAGATTGGGGCCTGGATAAAGATCTTCTTCTTCCTTTATCAGAGCAACAGGGGCAGTCTCGAAAGGGTGATAAAGTGACAGTCTGTCTCTGTCTTGATGAACAAACGGGTCGCCTTTTTGCTTCAGCAAAAATCAATGAATATACCGACCGAGAATTAACTGTTCATGAAGGGGAAGAGGTAGACTTGTTAATAGATCGCGAGTCAGAACTTGGGTGGCAAGTGGTAATTAACGATCGTCACACAGGGCTTATCTTTTCTGATAAAATTTTTAAGCCGCTCCGAAAGGGAGATAAGGTTAAAGGGTTCATTGAGAACATTCGTGAAGATGGTAAGATCGATGTTTCTCTGCAGAAGCGAGGATACTCTCAAGTTGAGGACTCACAGGCTTTATTGCTTAAAAAGCTACTGGAGAACAACGGTGTCTTGCATCTTACTGACAAAAGTGATGCAAAATTAATTTCTCAGAAATTAGAGATGAGCAAAAATGTGTTTAAAAAGTGCGTAGGAGCTTTATATAAACAACGAAAAATCAAAATCGAGTCGGATTGCATAGTCTTGTCGGAAGGAAAAGTATAATTTTTGACCACAAATCTGGAACCTATTTGAAGGGAGTCCAGATTAATAAGACTTGGTTATCCCCGGATTTGCTAAGATCTTGATTTCGATTCTCAACTCCATAAAAAAAGACCCGACTATGGTCGGGTCTTTTTGTTGGAGGTGGAGAGACACGTTCAGAACTTTTGATTGGGAAAAACTTAATATTGGCTATACTTACATTTTAAACTGTGCTCCAGTGGCAGAAGGGTAAAATTATGGCTTTGAGTTTAGAGGAAATCTCTGATCGATTTGAAATCGTCGATTTGTTAACGGATTATTGTACGGCTATCGACGAATTTGATATTGAGTCTTTAGATTTAATCTTTGCCGAAAACGCTTTAATTGATTTTTCAGAAGCTGGAGGACCTTCAGGTGATCTCAAAACCATAAAAGCATTTCTGAAAGAAAATTTAGGAAATTTACCTCGCCAACATATCATTACAAACTACAAGATACAAATCCATGGTGATGAGGCTTCCGTCCGATCCCTTTGCTACAATCCACTGGAAATTTCTAAAGAGTCAGACAAAACAAAAGTTGCCATTTGGGGTTTGTGGTATGAAGATAAATTTACTAGAACTTTGCATGGGTGGCGTATTCTAAACAGAGTCACGAAGCCCTGTTTCAGTTGGAAATTCGATGTTAATAGAGAATTGTAATTAATTGGAAAAGCTCGCCCATACTGAATGCGAGTTGAAATGGAGCAAAAGGTTATGCGGAAATATCATCATTACGGAATACCAACAAAGGAAAAGCGGCCGGATGAATCGCTTGTTGAAGTGGAAGGGTTCAAATTTTATTCCACTCCCTTTGAAGCAAATAAGTGGCATATTCAATGGCACCGGTTTCCTGAAGGTCATGGACTTCCTGAATTGGTTACCCAAGTACCCCATATTGCATTCCAAGTAGAGGATTTAGATGAAGAAATTAAAGACGCCAAAATCCTCTTTGGCCCCTATACCCCATTAAAAGGTTATCGTGTTGCAATGATTGAAGAGCAAGGGGTTCCTATTGAATTAGTAGAGACAAAACTATCAGATGAAGAATTGTCTTTGCTTGAGCGGAAGGAATTTGATGAGTCTAGCTAATTGGGTTTTTACTTGTTATTTGTTAGTGATAGCAAAACTTTCTCAATTCAGGGGAGCATGTTCCTGGGAGATGCTATTTCAGAACTTTTTATCCTGAATATGTCGGTTTGTGGCTTCAATAATGAGGGGACATACTCACCGTTCGAAATTTAGGCTGCGAAGTTCGTCTATGAGGTCTAATTAAAGACCCATCGCAGTGATCCCTGCTACCCTACGTTCCCAGTTCTTCGCTAAACTGCTGCGATCGTAGAGATAAAGAGTGACATTGCCAAGAATTGGCCAAATTGCAAGCGATCCTCGCATCATGTTTGCTTTTCCGCGCAGACACAAAGAAGTACCATTATCAATACTTGAACCTCGAGAAGGATGAAAACAGAAATCGACGAAAGAGGCGACATCTTTTGTAAGGCCAGCAACTTCTTGTAGCGCCCCAAAAGCTACTCTTGTAGCACCAGATGCCATGCTTACCATCGGTATATAATCTAAAACCTCTACTCGAAATCTGCGCTGATTCTTACCTAAATCGAAACGATCAGAATTTGTAAAACCTACCGAAGAAACGCCCATAAAAATATCCTCATTCAAGATTTAATAAAGTCAAATTTCAAGACACAGAATGTGTAAAGAAGAGTTATTCTACTCTTGTCACGATTTAATAACAATAAATTCGCGCCAGCTATTAGAATTTTTTTAAGATGTCGCTTTTTTAGCAATCGTAAACTGTTATGAATTAAATAATAATAATAAAACGATTGCAAGGTGATACAAAAAATAAGATGTATGCGTGTGAGTAAGCTATGTTGAAAAAGGCAAAATCTTCCGAGCCAAATGAATTCACATACACCCTCTTAAGCTGTCTCTTCTCGCGAATTAAAATATAGTAGGAAAGAGCTGAAAACTAAAGAGTTTTTACTACAGTTTCATCCGATCTAGTGCGTAAATATTGCGCAATTGGGCTTTACGCAGCTGAATTTTTTGGTGCGAATTTCTTGTCGTATGTCAATAAAAACAAAAGGCTTCAGTCGTAAAACTGAAGCCCTTAATTCGGATTGGAGGTTGCCACCTCCATAAAAAAAGACCCTGGGGCTTATGTTTTAAGAACCGGGCTTGCCTCCAAATTTTTTCCGCTGAAGCGAAAAAAATTTGGGACAATCCCGGTGGAGGTCAACGTGGAGAGATGCACTCAGAACTTCTAATTAGAGGAAGGTTCAAAAACCCCCTTCTTTTTGAACTATTCGGAAATTCCGAATAGTTGCCTCTTTCTGTATCTCATTTTGAGTGAAGTAAGTTAGGTAATGCTTGTAGAAGGCGAAAGTTCGATTTACAATCTTCCACTTAGAAAAGTATCCCTGAAACTCATACTCAAAGAACCAGGCTTGTGCGCGGTAGGGACCGAAGAGACGTTATTTCAGAACTTTTGACTGGTCTAAAATGCAGGAAAAGTTTCAGCCTCTTATCTATTTGGGGTCCTAGTTAAAGCCTTTCACAGCACGGCACCCCTACTCTATCAAGAATTTTTTTTACTCTATAATTAAATCAAAGGAAAATAGTATTATCTTTACTGAAACTAATCTTTGTTTTAGGTAATTTTTTAATTAAGCAGCTATTCCTGAAAAATGAGAATGGCTTAGGAGGATTTGATTTATGAGCATACCATTAAAAGAGGGGACAGTTACTGTTGCCCATGCTAATTCAGATAAGAATATGCAGGTTTATATAGCAGCAGAGGCGATATGGGGAATAAAGTCTGACAAACTTCCTCAAGAAAAGTTCGATGAATTAAAGGCTGTTTTGGTGGGTCAACTCGAAAAAGAATACGGACCCTATACAGTTCGGGGTATTGGAGATGCTTTTGTGATTACCATGGATCCAGAAGTTCTAGAGACGTCCTACAAAAAAAGACCATGCTCGCGGGATACATGCATGGTCACAACAGCAGCTTATAAATGTGCCAATTGTATGAAAGCCAGATATTGTTCAAAAGACCATCAGATACAGGATTGGCAAAGACATAAAGTTGAATGTATTTCAAAGAAATAGCCGCTAAAAAAGGACTGGTCAAAGACCAGTCCTTTTGATGGAAGTTGCCACCCCCAATCCCACAACACGCAAGATAAAAACAGGTTTCTAATTTTTTTGAAAAGATCCCAGGGATTTAATGTCTGAGAACCAGCCTGCCCGGAACTTTTTCCTCGCAAATGCGAGAAAAAATTTGCCGGCCATGCTGGTGTGGACCAATATGGAGGTTACCACCCCCAATCGCGCATCCAGCAGACAAAAAAGCCCGCCCACCAGCCCACCTTTCCGACTAGGGCGCCTTGGCAAACCACCTGGTTTGCCTGCGGCGCCCTAGCGGAAATTTGAACTAGTGGACGGGCTTTTTTGTTGTGCTGATGCACGATTGGAGGTGGAGAGACACGTTCAGAACTTTTGATTGGGAAAAGCTGGAGTTTTTCTGTAAGATGAATTTTTTATGGTGAGCTTATGATTCATTCACTATTTTGGACTGCTTCTCGGGCTCGGCTGCAATTTGTTCATACTTCAGAAGAAGGAAATTTAAATTGGCTTTTTCTTCCAGGAGGGCCTGGGCTGGGTACTGAGTCTTTGCTCCCTTTAATCAATATTCTCAAGCTGCCTGGCAATTTTTGGTGTCTTGACTTGCCAGGTGATGGATCAAATACGACTTCAAATAATGCTGAGTCTTTTAGTCATTGGCAAAAAGCTCTCATTGAAGGAGTCAGAGAATTTGAGCATGTCATTTTAGTAGCACATTCTACAGGCGGTATGTATGCACTCTCTTTGCCAGCACTAGAAAATCATTTAGAGGGTCTTGTTTTACTCGACTCTGCTCCTGATGCGAAGTGGCAAATCTCATTTGCAGAAATGGTGAAATCTTTTTCCATTGCCGGTTTAGAAGTTTTACAAGAAAATTATAGAAAAAATCCTAGTAACGAAGCGTTAAAAGCGCTCACTTTAGCCTCAGCTCCCTATCTGTTTACTCAACAGGGACAAGTATCGGGAATAGAATCGTAAATGTTCACCTCCCCCCTCCTCTAGAAATTTCTTGCGCTAAACAATAAATTATTTATTATGTATGGGCATGAAACCTACCTATGAGCAATTAGAAGCAAGACTTGAAAAAACCGAAAGGTTACT
>Ga0210003_1000036_pt1 | contig 124858 bp, 105 predicted proteins | sample LantaG_FD_182804 | JGI IMG/M metagenome (GOLD analysis project Ga0210003, IMG submission 182804) | Deep subsurface microbial communities from Baltic Sea to uncover new lineages of life (NeLLi) - Landsort_02402 metaG (SPAdes) (version 2) | ecosystem: Environmental > Aquatic > Marine > Oceanic >... | reverse complement strand
CAAAAAAATTAGTCTATCTATTTGACAATTAACTTCTAATGGATGACCCCTTATTGTTCTTTACATAGCAGCCGGTCCGGGTAGGCAGCCATAAGTTTCAGGTTTTCATCCGCAGTATCTCTTAAAAAACGAGTCCCTTTGAAGGATTTACGAATTAAATCCAAGTTTGCATTCATGGTATAATCTTCAAATTTATCGGTTATATCCCCTTTAAGCGGAGCCAGGATATCCAGAATTTTAACCGGAGTTTTACACGAATAGTCAAAGGCTTTAAAATTCAATGAGCGAATGTTGGCATTTGATTTGTTTTTAAAATAAATGCGGCCATTTTTTACGTCATAAACAATACGGAACATGGTCTTGGTTACCGACACCTTTTCCAGGATATTGAAGGCATGGCTAACCGGGTCTACAATTCTGGCAGTAGCGGCTACCCCTTTGGTGGCCCAGATAAATCGTTTTACTGAATAATTGGCTGTTTTAAACGAACTAAGGGTTTCATCCCCATTATTGGCCTTCCATAAACTAACACAATACTCATAAGTATTATTGGTAAGGGCAGAAACTGGAAGAGTCTTTCCGGTATGCGCCTTCATTTTCCCCTCTAAAAACTCTATGGTAACGCTATGGCCTTTACGGTCACAAATCAGGAAGTGGAGAGGTTGGGATTGATTCGCGCTGATTCTGATCTTTTTACTACTCTCTATAACCTCTTTAACCGTACGACTTGTATCCAAATGGTATTGAATCCACTGCAATTCTTGGAGTTGAGGTCGATTGTCACTATGTGGATACTCGGTTTGAGCCAGCCACATACACTCAATTACTAATCCGGCCTCATTCATCCCCCCAAGTGGCATTTCGCGCCCATATTGATTAAAGGTTATACTGCCAAATTTTGAAACCCATTGAACCGGATTATCTTCCAGCATGGCTGCCTTTTGCATATTCCTTTTATTAACCATAATCAAACAATTCTCAACATCCCAGTCATAGTTTCGACCGTAAATCCAATCTCCCTTATACTGGAAACAAAATGTTGTGCAGGGGATCACTATATCGGAGCAAAATAAGATAATAATGATAAACACCAGTAATCTTTTTTGATAATTTTTCATCTTTACGCCTCTCATGCCATATTAATCATATATATGTAATTATAATACTTATTTGAAATTATAATCAAGTCAATTATTCATACCCTGCCTATTATTGGGGTCAAGACCTGACCCCCCTGTTGCTTGTTGATTTTAAGTTGTTAGTAAGATATTATCTGGGGTTGATAAAGTTATTTTTTGGAGGAATTTATGATAAAAAAAATTGATCATATTGCAATTGCAGTGGATAATCTTGAAGAAGAAATAAAGAGATACACACATGTACTGGGCCTTGAATTTCTCGGGACACAAGTTGTTAAAGAGCAGAAAGTTAAAGTAGCTTTTTTTAAAGTTGGTGATATTCATATAGAACTTATGGAACCTTTATCTGAGGATTCTCCCATTTCAAAATTTATGGAAAAAAGAGGAAAAGGTATTCACCATATTTCATATGAGGTTGATAATATAAAACACCAGATAAAAGAACTTGAGAATAATGGTGTGAGAATGTTGGATAAGGAGCCAAGAATTGGTGCTCATAATGCTAAAATAGCATTTGCACATCCCAAAAGTCTTTCAGGTGTTTTATGCGAATTTTTAGAGAAAGGAGAATAACCTGTCAAAGATAAAGATTGCCATATTATGGCATATGCACCAGCCTTTTTATAAGAACCCTTTTTGTGAGAGGCTTGATCTTCCATGGGTGAGGTTACATGCTTTAAAAGATTACTATGGTATGGTCAATATTCTTAAAGATTTTTCTGAGATTAAAGCAACTTATAATCTTGTTCCATCTTTGCTTGTACAATTGGAAGGCTATATAAATGGGGAAAGGGATGTTTTCCAGGATATTTTTATAAAGAATGCTGAAAATCTAAAAAAAGATGATATTGATTTTTTGGTAAGGCATTTTTTTTCTGCTAATTATAATAATTTTATAAAACCTTTTCCAAGATATAGTTATCTTTATACTAAAAAGGAAGAAGCTATTTCAAGGGGTTTATCAGATTGGGGGAATATTTTCTCTGTAAATGAGTTAAGAGATTTACAGATATGGTTCCAGTTATGTTATTTTGATAAACAGTATAAGGAAGAAGATAAAATAATAAGAGGATTGATTGAAAAGGGAGAAAATTTTTCAGAAAAAGACAAACAAATTATTGAAAAAAAGGAAATGGAATTGTTAAAGAGTATTATTCCTGAATATAAAAGATTTTATGAATCAGGACAAATTGAGATTTCAACAAGTCCATTTTATCATCCAATTTTACCTCTTTTAATAGATCCAAAGGAAGGAAAAAACTCAAACCCATATTTGCCTGAATATGATTTGAATTTTAATTGGAAGCAAGATGCAATATCTCAAGTAAGGCTGGCATTGGATTATATGGAAAGAATGTTTGGAAATAGACCTAATGGCATGTGGCCTTCTGAGGGAAGTTTGTCTGAAGAGGTCATAAATATTCTTGACGGATTTGGGCTTAAGTGGACAGCAAGTGATGAGATTAATTTAAGCAAATCAATATCTGTTCCAATTAATAGAGATTCAAATTCTATTGTTCAAAATCCTGAAGTTTTATACAAACCTTATTTACTTAAAGACAAAAAAATAAGGATATTTTTTAGAGATCATTGTATTTCTGATTTAATAGGCTTTCACTATCAAAGTATGAGTTTTGATAAGGCTGCTAAAGATTTGATTGAAAGAATTAAGGCAATTAGAGTATCTGATAACAGGGATTGTGTTGTGCCAATTATACTTGATGGTGAAAATCCATGGGAGTATTATTCAAATTCAGGACGAGATTTTCTTAGGGAATTTTTCAGGTTAATTACTGAGGATGAAAATGTTGAGACAGTCACATTTTCAGAGGTTCTTGATATGGAATGTGGGATTATAACTCATTTTAGCGCGGGTTCATGGATTAATGGTAATTTTGATATATGGATAGGTGATGAATTGGATAGAAAAGCATGGAGATTATTAAAAAAGACAAAAGATGTAATTGAAGAAAATAGAGCAAAGTTATCTGAAGATCAAATAAAAGAGATTGATAAATATATATATATTGCTGAGGGAAGTGATTGGTTCTGGTGGTTTGGTAAAGAAAATTATACTCCAGACATTGATATATTTGATAATTTTTTTAGGATTAACCTCCAGAAAGTTTACACTATTATTGGTATAGAAGTGCCTGATGAATTGTTAGTTCCAATTGTTGAATAGATAAGCGACTAATAATTTAAAGAATTTTAGTTTACAAATTGTAATGTTTTTGGTAAAATTGAATATTGTAATGTAAAATTAGGAGGAAATTGTGAGTATTACATTTGTGGGAAAGCAGAAACTGATATCAAAATTTCAGAGAGATCATAAAGATACAGGCTCAACTGAGGTACAGATAGCAATTTTAACAAAGAGAATTAAGAGTTTGACTGAACATTTTAAGAGTCATAAAAAAGACAATCATTCTAGAAGGGGATTATTAGGGTTAGTTTCTAGAAGAAGAAAATTATTACAGTATTTAAAAAGAGAAGATTATCAAAAGTATTTAAAATTGATTCAGGAACTAAAATTAAGAAAATAAATAAATCTGATAAAATATAATGTTTCTGATTTTATTCTTTCAGGGTTTACTCTATGGAATGTAGTGTTTATAACCTTGTTTCTATAGTGCTTACATCTTGGAGTAACATTTATATTTTTTATCATATGAATTAAAGGAGAAAAGTAATGCAAAAAAGTATTGAAATAGAAGTAGGTGGCTCTAAGCTTAAGATTGATATTCATAGATGGGCCAAACAATCAAATGGATCTGCGGTTTTAACATATAATGACAATGTTTTACTTGTTACTGCGAATATGAAAGGAGTGGAAAAAGAGAGTAAAGACTTTTTTCCATTAATTGTAGATTTTAGAGAAAGTAATTATGCTGCTGGGAAAATACCGGGGGGGTTTTTTAAAAGGGAGGGGAGACCCTCAGAAAGAGAGATTTTACTTTCAAGGTTAATTGATAGGCCAATAAGACCTTTATTCCCAGAAAATTTTTTAAATGACACTCAGGTTATTGGTATGATGGTTTCTGCTGATTTCAGCATTGATTACGATTCAATGGGAATAATAGGGGCATCTGCAGCTCTTCTTTCTTCAACTATTCCTTTTACAACTCCTTTAGGTGCTGTAAAGATAGGTTGGAAGGATGGAGAATTTTGTATAAACCCGGGATTAGAAGAAATAGATGAATTTGATATGGTTATTCAAGTAGCAGGCACTGAGAAAGATATTGTTATGCTTGAAGCAGGAGGAAATGAATTTGAAGAAGATGTGTTAAAACAGGGTTTAAAGATGGCTAAGGATATAATTTCTGAAATATGTATTGCTCAAAAGGAATTGATAAACCCAGACAAATTAATGATTGAGGAAGATACTGAGTTTGCAAATATCTATAATTCTTTAAAAACAAAATATGAGAAGAGTTTAAAAGAGGTTATTTTTTCAAAAATAAGAGAAGAAAAGAAAACGAAGATGAGCTCCATTTTGGATAAAATAATGGAAGATGTAGAAGAGGAAAAAGTCGGGAAATATAATAATGCATTTCATAAACTACAATATAATATATTTAGAGAGAATTTATTAAAAGAAAAGAAAAGAAATGATGGAAGAAAGTTTGATGAAATTAGAGATATAAGTATTGAGCTGGGTGTTCTTCCAAGAGTACATGGTTCTGCTGTATTTACAAGAGGCGAAACTCAGGCTCTTGCAACTGTTACTTTAGGTTCTGAAGATGATGCACAAAGACTTGATAATCTAACTAATAATGGAGATTTAAAAAGGTTTATGCTTCATTACAATTTTCCTCCATTTTCTGTAGGTGAAGTAAGCTTCTTAAGAGGGGCTGGAAGAAGAGAGATAGGCCATGGGCATCTTGCTGAGACTTCTCTAGAAAAAGTGTTACCTACACATGAAACGTTCCCTTATACAATAAGAATTGTTTCTGATATACTCGAATCTAATGGTTCATCTTCCATGGCAACTGTTTGTGGTGGGAGCCTTGCTTTAATGAATGCAGGTGTTCCTGTAAAATCTCCTGTAGCAGGGATTGCAATGGGCCTTGTGAAAGAGGGTGATGAATATGTTATTCTTACTGATATTGCTGGGTTTGAAGATCACTTTGGTGATATGGATTTTAAAATTGCAGGTACTGAAAAGGGGATCACTGCTGCTCAACTTGACATAAAAATCAGTGGATTAAGTGATGAAATTATAGAAAGTACCTTAAAAGAAGCAAAAAAAGCACGTTTATTTATTTTAGATAAGATGAAAGAGGCAATATTATCTCCATCTGAAAAATTATCAGAGTATGCACCTGTGATAAAAAAATTCAAGATACCTAATGATAAGGTAAGGGATTTAATTGGACCTGGTGGTAAGACTGTTAAAGAATTGATTTCAACTTTTAATTCAAAAATCAATACAGATGAACAGGGTAATGTAACTGTTGCAGCACCGAACACAGAAGTTGCAGAAAAACTAATTAAGAGAATTAAAGAATTAACTGCAAGTGCTGAAATTGGTAAAATTTATAAAGGTAAAATTACAAGAATTGAGGATTATGGGTTATTTGTTGAAATATTACATGGTGTAACAGGATTAGTACATATTTCTCAAATTTCTAATAAACGAATACAAAATATAAGAGATGAACATTTCAAAATTGGTCAAATGATGGATGTTAAAGTTATTGGATTTAAAGAAAACAAGGTTCAATTAAGTAAAAAAGTACTGGAAGTTGGAGAAAAATTCAATAACAAATGATATGTGAAATAAGTAATAGATCTAAAAAGGGGTTTACTTTAGTTGAATTAGTAGTTGTTATAGCTATTATTTCTGTTTTAGCTATTATTGCTATTCCAGTGGTTGAAACTTCAGTTAAAAGAGAAAAAGAGATTCAATTACGTAGAAATTTGAGAATAATAAGAATAGCTATTGATGACTATAAAGATTTTGTTGAAAAACATAAAATCAAGCTGGATGAGGAAAGATATGGATTCCCAGATAAATTAGAGACACTTGTAAAAGTAATTGAGTATAAGGATAAAAAAAATAAAAGTAAAATCAAGAAATTTTTAAGAAAAGTTCCTATTGACCCAATGACTAATTCTTATGAATGGGGTTTAAGATCCTACCAGGATAAAAGAGATTCCACGCATTGGGGGGGTGAAAATGTGTGGGATATATATACAAAATCAGAACGAAGAGCACTTGATGGAACATATTATAAGGATTGGTAGATTTTTGTTTTGAATATTTTCCAGATTTAACTAATTGTTAAAGCCAGTTTGTTATAATAATTGATATTTAAATCAAGCTAATCGTAGCTTGACTAAATATTAGTTTTTGGTATAATTATGCATCTAAGTTAAAGGAGGGAATTTTGGAAAAAAATAACTTCATTGATAGTAAATTCAGGCTTGTTTTAATCGCAGCAAAAAGAGCAAAACAATTGGTAAAAGGATCCAAACCCAAGGTTAATTTAAAAGCTGAGAATCCTTTGACCATTGCTTTAAAAGAGATCGAAGAAGGAAAGATCGATTTTAAAATAATTAATGATAAAGATAAAATAGATGAAATTGATTCTAAATTAAAAAAATTGAAGGATTTAAAAGATCTTGAAGAGGAAAAAGAGGAAGATTTAGGGGATATTAGCTCAGAAACTGAATAGTATAAGTAATAAATTCAATGAATATTGTTGTTCGATCGCCAAATTGGATAGGCGATTGTATAATGAGTCTGCCTGCTTTAAGGGCTTTAAAGTCTAATTTTCCTGATTCAAATATTTTTATAGTTACAAAAAAATATTTAAAAGATGTTTTCTTAAATATAGATGAAATTGAAGATATCATAACAATCCCGGATAGGCTTAATTTAAAAAATATGTATTTAGTATCAAAGAAGTTAAAAAAAATCAGGTTTGATTCTGGGATACTTTTCACAAATTCATTTAGCTCTGCTTTATTATTCAGAGCTTCAGGTATAAAAAGGTTATTGGGGTATAAAAAGGATTTCAGAGGATTTTTACTTTACAAAGGAGTAAAATATCCTAATAATAACAGTCATCATATTTTTTTTTATATTGATCTTATAGGAAAATTTTTTGAGAGAAAAATAGAGGAAAATTATTCTGGTAGACTTGTAATAAATCAAGATGAAAAAGTAAAGGTTAAATCTCTATTATTAAAAGAGGGTATAAACATATCTAAACCAATTATTGGGATTTCTCCTTCAGCTGCATATGGTACTGCTAAAGAATGGTTTCCAGAGAGGTTTAAAGAACTTATAATCAAAATAAATGAGAACAGATCCCATGTTCAAATTATATTTTTTGGTTCAAAGAAAGAGAATTTTAAGATTTTAAGAATTTTAGATGGGATAGAATCAAATATTTTTAATTTAGCAGGAAAATTAAGTCTTAGAGAATCAATAGTTTCTATTTCTCTCTGCTCATTTTTTTTAAGTAATGATTCAGGCCTAATGCATGTTGCTTCAAGTTTGCAAGTTCCTTTAATTGCAATTTTTGGTCCTACAATTCCTGTTAAGACCTCACCTCTAAATAAAAAGGTAAAGGTTTTACATCATAAGGTCGAGTGCTGGCCATGCAAATATAGAGATTGCCCTTTTGATCATAAATGTATGAATGCTATTAAGGTTGAAGAAGTTTTTAAAGAAGTAATTAGTTTTATAGATAATGAATATGAAGTTACTGTTTAGGTCTCATGTTAAATAAAGCTGTTTTTATTGATCGTGATGGAACTCTTATTGAAGACAAGGGATATATATGTGATTTTGATCAAGTAGAGATATTTCCATTCTCTTTTGAAGCTGTAAGAATGATGAATGAAAATGATTTTAAAGTCATTGTGGTTACCAATCAGTCCTCTATTGCAAGGGGAATTTGTACTGAATATCAAGTTCAACAGCTTCATGATAAGATGGAAGAACTCTTCAAATCTAAAAGATCAATAATTAATGCTTTTTATTATTGTCCTTTTTATGAACATGGTGTTGTTGAGAAGTATAAAAAGAGGGATGATTGCAGAAAACCATTGCCAGGAATGATTTTAAAAGCAGCAAAAGATTTTAATGTCAATTTAAATGAATCTTTTATGATTGGTGATAATGTAAAAGATGTAATCGCTGGGCATAAAGCGGGTTGTAAAACAATGTTGGTTAAAACCGGAAATTGGTGCCAGACAAAAAAAGATTTAGAACTTAGCAAAATAAAACCTTATTTTATTTTTGATAATGTTCTAAAAGCCGCTTTCAAGATAATAGAATTATCAAGTTTTAATTCTTGAAAATTTGTCTGAGTGTTATGAACAATTACATAAAAATTAAGTTTAATATATTGTTAATCCTTTTGATTAAACTATAACTCGAATTCAAATTCTAATGTTTCTTGGATATACCAAATTTGTTAGATATATAGTCGTTTATGTGGATAGAGGTTTGCTGTATTGGTGCTAAATGAGGTAATGTGTTTATAATTTTTTCAATGTATTTTTTTTTAACTATATGTTTTATAGAGTAGGAGAAATTTATATCAAATATCCAGCTTACCTGGAGTAATTTAAAATCATTTATGGTTTTCACATGCTTCAGATTTGAGCTTTTATTTTCTAATATATCTTTTATTATCTCTTTTGAATATTCTTCAGTGTCAGGTCTATCTAAATCAAGAGCTGGATTTGAACCATTATCTTTTGATGAATAATAACTTGTAAGTACATAAAAAATATCAAGTTTATCAGCATCCCTGATTAATTTTGAAAAGAAAATAATTCTATCATCTCTTTTATCTGGTAGTTTTATCATATTATGAAATTTTATTGCTTTTATGATTAATTTTTCTTCTTCCTGTGGTAATTTGGAAAAAAGATTTTTTTTCTTTATAATTTCAACCCCCAATTCTGCATGATTTACTGATTTTTTGTCATTAAAAGTTCTGTATTTTTGAAATTGCTCAAATCTTCCTATATCATGGAAAAGTGCTAATACTTCAGCAAGAAGAATATCGTTTTCACATAGATTTAATGATTTAGAGATCCCAATGATATGTTTACATACTCTTAAAGTGTGGTCTTCTTTTAATTTTATGTTCTGGTTGATATATGAATCTTTGCAATAGAATTTATTTACATAATTTTCAAACCAATTATAAAAGTAAGGTATTTGATCTATTTTCATTTTGTATGTCTTGTGCTTGTTGTGATTAAATTATTAACCTAATGTTGCAACCATTATTGCTTTTATTGTATGTAAGCGGTTCTCTGCTTCATCAAAAACAATAGAGGCATCAGATTCAAAAACATCTTCTGTAACTTCCATCCCATTCAGTCCAAATTTGTTGTATATTTCTTCCCCCATAGTTGTTTCTCTATTATGAAAAGCGGGTAAGCAATGTAGAAATTTAACATCAGGATTACCAGTTAATTCCATTGTTTTTTTGTTAATTTGAAAGGATTTTAATGCTTTTATTCTTTCTTTCCATACTGAATCAGGTTCACCCATTGATACCCATACATCTCCATACAAGAAATCAACTCCTTTTACTGCTTTTTCTACATTATCAGTAATTAAAATGCTTGCACCTGTTTCTTTTGCAATCTCTCTACATTGTTTAATCAATTCAGGAGATGGTTGATATTTTTTTGGGGCAGCAAGTCTTACATCCATGCCCATTTTTGCTCCACCTACCATTAAAGAATTACCCATATTGAAGCGTGCATCACCAAGATAGCAGAATGATATTTCATTTAATTCTTTTTTTATATGTTCACGCATTGTCATGAAATCTGCTAAAACCTGGGTTGGATGAAATTCATTGGTTAAACCATTCCATACAGGAACACCTGCATATGCTCCTAATTCTTCAACTATATTTTGCCCAAAACCGCGGTATTCAATACCATCGTACATTCTTCCCAATACTCTTGCTGTATCTTTCATGGATTCTTTATAACCAATTTGGGATCCTGATGGACCTAAATATGTAATGTAAGCTCCCTGATCTTTGGCTGCAACTTCAAAGGCACAGCGTGTGCGTGTCGATGATTTTTCGAATATTAATGCAATGTTTTTCCCTTTTAAGATTTGGTTTTCTGTACCTGCATATTTGGCTTTTTTCAAATCATCAGCGAGATTTAACAAAAAATTAATCTCTTTTGAGGTGAAATCCAGTAATTTTAAAAAGTTTCTGTTTTTTAAATTAAATGCCATTAATAATCTCCTGAAACTGTTGAATTTTAAAGTGTATATTACATCAAAATAGAGCTTAATTCAATATATATTAATAAAATTTTGTTATAGAAAAGAGTATTAATGTATTAATATATAGATTTTTTTTATTTTTTTTTGAAAAATAAATGTTTTTAATATAAAATTAATTGGGAGGTGTTATGTCAGAACTTGATAAATTTTGTTGTGTTAGGTGTGGAAGTGAGAGCCTATGTTATGGCCATCTGGGTAGTACTCCTAATGTTTTTATACCAAGTGGTATATTTACAGTTCATGGTTTTAAGACACGTTCTTATGTTTGCCTGGATTGCGGTTATTTAGGGATGTATGTTTCAGGAAGTAGATTGGAGAAATTAAGGGAAAAGCTTAAGGATAGATTGGGTGAAACCTGAAATATACTAATTAAAGATCTATCTATTAATTAATGGAATAAAAATCTCCATATTTGCAGGGTCTTTCTGGATAGCATATATTGCTTTTTTTACAAGGGGGTGATTTCGCTTTATTAGTAACTTTTGTTTTATTGATTTTTTAAAGAATTTTTTTGGACATAAAGAGAGAAAAGGCAATGCAGATTCAATCATATATGCATAGATATTATTGAACAAGTGCTCATTACTTTGTGACATATATTTGTTTAATGTATTTAAAAAAAATTGTTCAGAAAAAGATAAATGCTCAGATTTAATGATTTTCATACTGGAAATAATTATGAATAGATTTAAGGTTATGTATTTTAAAGATTTTTTAAAAAGAGAATAAAATTTGCGAAAAGATTTTTCCTTTTTAAATCCCGGTGATAAGAATGTGATAGGGATATTCAGGAGATTTACAAGTATATCTCCCTGATTCTGCGTTAAGGAAAGTACAAAATGGTTACATGTATTATAATTAAGGTGTTCTTTATTCTTAAGAACTGCAAAGATAGGGCGAAATTTTGCTTCTTGGATGATTTGAGATATACATAGAGTTTTTTCTGATTTAAATTTTTTAAATGCAGAAAAGTCATTTATAAAAGATGTATCCCCGGTTGATCTGTAATGTATAAATATTAATTCTTCAGTGCGTTCTTTGATCTTTAATGGGAAAGAGTTGTAATTATCAATAAGCCATTTATAGAGGTTGTATGTGTGTTCTATTAAAGGCCTTATTTGATTTTCAGTTATCTCTCCAGAGTATTCAATAGCTGCATCAAAAATAAATCCATTCTGTGGAGGCAATGAGAAATAAGAGTAGGGAATTCCCATATCAAAAAGCCTTATAATACAAAGATTACCTGATTCTGGGATAGCTATCTGTTCTCGTGTGTTGTTTTTTGATTTATCTATTTTTAAAACAGCTATATGATGAGAAAATATGGGTTTTTTGCTTATAAGGCAGTTATTTAATAGAATATCTATTTGTGCTGATTTACAGTATATTTTTAGGATCTGTTTTTCTCTTAAAATGTTTTGATTCCTTCTTGAAAAGATTGTAATACGAGTGCCAGTATTTAGATTGCAATACCTGCTTTTTTTTATAATGTTGTTCTTAAAAAGCATCTGGGTCTTTCCATATGAAGAAACATTCTCAATTAGGATTTTTTCAGGTGATGAAGCAAATATAGCTAACAAGCCGAATCCATTACGTGTTTGCATTTTTTCCACAGCTTCCTCTTTTTGAGATGCAGGCTTTGATGGGTCAAGTAGCGTTATAAGTGTTTCTATAGATGTACGATCCATGCCTGAACCATTGTCTTGTATACATATTTTATTATGGTTTATATGGATATTTATTTTATTTGCTTCTCTTTTTAATGCAGCACGCACCAGTTCAACAGGATAATGTGAAGAAGATCCAAAGGTGTTTTTAGCTGCTTTTTCAAGATGTGAATTTACGTCAATAGAAAACAGACTGTAATTGTTCATGAGATCTCCTTTAGCAGCTTATATGATACTTTTGCCATAAAATCTTCTGATGAATAGGAAATTAGAGTTGATTCCTTAATTAACATCTTTATGATTCTGAATTGAGCAAGTTGAGGGTTTTTATAAAAAATAGAAGAAATAGACTTTATTCTTTCACTATTTGCATTTATTGCAATAAATTTGTTAGGTATCCCAGCTTTTCGCAGACTTGGCAGAGCAGATAGATCAATGCCAATAAAATCTTCTTTTAATTGGTTTTGTGTAAGCATGCAGCGAGGTTTTATATGAAAGTTTACTGCATACAGTAATTTCCCAATTGATAAATTTAAAGCATTCTCTGGAAATGTAGAATTTAATGATGTTATCATATCAAGATTGATTGCCTCAGGAATTAATTTTATAAGTGAATCAATGTTAGTATTCCCTGTTTCTATTATTGGGACTTTTGCTTTTTTCAGGTATTGAGTGATAGGGTTTACCCTACTAACATAGAAGAGTTTCATGTATTTAGAGAGTTTTAAAACCTGATTTATTGAAATATTGTGACCCGAAAGTGTTGGGATAAGTTTTGTGTTCCAGATATTGCTATTTTTCCCCCATATTTTTGGGTACAGGATTGCATGAATGGCTATTTTAATGATATTATTTTTAATACTATTAATATCATGATTTTTAAAAGGGTTTTGCTGGTTGCTCTTTATTACTTTTAAAATTAGAAAAAATAGGATGTAGATTATCAGGATTGCAAAAAATATACTTAAATAAAATAATTTGGGTATGTTCTTTTGTAATATTCTTTTTGGTTCTTTTTTTACGTATATTTTATTTGGAGTTTGGATGGGTGATGAGGTATATTTAGTTGCATCAAGAATGTGTATCCCTCTGTCAAAATATTCTGTCCATGCGTGTAAAACAGTTAAAACTCTTCCATTTCTTCCAATTAGTCCTATTACCAGGCGGGCAGGAATTCCCATTTTACGCAAAAGAAGTGTTAAAGCTCCATTTATTATATCGCAGTCTCCGGCTCCTATATTTATAACTCTATTAAACCAGTTTTTTTCTGACGAGTTATGATGTTTTCTTGCTATTTCATTTGAGTAATCATACTTTATGAGTGTGTTTGTTAATTGCATAGCAATTTCAACCCTTTTTTTAACACTTAATTTATATGATTTTTCCACGACTTTTTTAAGGGAACCATGAAGAAAAAATTCTTTAGGCACTTGATAAAGCTGTTTTAAAATCTTTGAATAAAATTTATTTTCTTTTATCTTGGGGAAACACCTGTAATATAAGATTCCATTGTGTGTGATTGTAGCGACTATACTTCCATATGAGTTGAATTTAACTGAGGAGATTGAGGCATTGTTTAATTTAACACTATTAATGTCGAGTAAATAGTTAACAGGTATGGGCAAAATAATAGTTCCTTTTTCATCGATTTTTAATTTCATGTATATTGGTTTATCTGCGGAATCAAACTGTGAAAGGTTTGTAATATTTTTATTAATATTATTGCTAGTTTGAGTAAAACCTGAGTTGATCTTATATGTTTCAACATGGAATAATTTGATAAGAATATCTTTGGGAGGAGAATAGGAGAGATTAATTGGGTTTGGATGGTTTGTAATTCCAACAGAAGGCCCGGAATAAATGTTATTTTTCACATTTAAGGAAATAGGGGGGTAACTCCTCTCAATATAAGGTCCCTTAAAAAAGGTATTAAGCAAAGTATATTCTAAGGTTAGAATAAGTAAAGCTATTAATATTACAGGTTTCCAGAAAGGGCGCTTTAAAGAAAATATGGTTTGTTTGGTTTTATCCAATAATTTATGTAAAAAACTTCGTGGACATACTCTATCTGTTGCAGTATCTACTAATTGAGAGAGAGCTTTTTTAGCTGTATTCTGAACTTTTTTCAAGGCATGGTTGTCAATAACTCCTCTTCTGGACATATTAACATTAAGGTTATTGCCATTTATAAGGAATACAGGTGCCAGGCCATGAGTTATGTCTCGATTTTTTATTGTAGAAGGAGGAATATGAGATAATTCTTCAATAGAAGTTCCTTCCCATACTGGTAAACCCTTTGCATATAGATATACCTTTGGGAAAGGGGAAAATCCCACAATACCTTCAACAGGTCCCTTTTTAAATTTCATAGATAATGGACAGACAAGTTTCATATTTTGTGTGATTTTTTTTCCCAAAAAAGTTACAATCAAAGGCTCAGTTTTTCTGGTATTCCTTTGCAAATATGAGCAATAATGTATTAGAGCTTTTTCTATTGTTTTTAGGAAATCTTCCAGGATTTTTTCAGAACAAGGGCGTGTAAGAGTTACTCGTGTACCCCTTTTTTTTAAGCTGCATGCAAATTCTCTTGTATTCATTCCGGAGTCCACTAATATGCCCCATTTTTCTTTTTTATAACAGGATTCAATAATTATGGATGAGGGGTTGAATTTAAGAATACTCCAGAATCCAATTCCAAACAATCCAGCAGAATATTTTTCATTGATTTTACTTGATGAATAGAGGCGGAACAGATAATGTTTAGCGTGGGATAAGGGCATTCCTGTACCATCATCTTCAAAGATAAGGTATTCATCTCCTTTTTTTGTGTAGCCTGCATTTACCTTTATGTTTTTTGCACCTGCATCTCTGCTGTTTTGAGCAAGCTCTCTAATAAAAAACCATGTATCTTTTCCATAATTCTTAAACCCAGCTTCTATCCATTTTTTAATTTCTATGCTATTCATTTATAATAATTTATGAAGTTTTAGATATTTTTATTACATAAATATAAGAAAATTACAATATGAGTATAAAAGAAAACCGTTTATTATTGATTAAATGTTGAGATCATACCTGCATTACATCAATATTTTGAAAAATGGAGAAAAGATAGTAAAATATGGACATGACAAAATATGAGGCAAAAAATAAATCAGGAGCAGTGGTATTGTTTTCAGGTGGTATTGATTCATTAACAGCTCTTTATTGGTCAAGAAAAAATTTTTCTCATATTATTGCAATAACATTTAATTATTCTCAAAAACATAGTATTGAGACTAAAATGGCTGAAAAGATTGCTTCAAGTTTAGGAATTAAGTGTCAGGAAATTGAGTTATTTTTAAAAAATATAGTGAAATCTGCGTTAATTGATAGGGAAAGAACTATTCCTGAATCTCTGGAAAAATCAAAGAATAGGGATGGTGTACCGTTTACTTATGTTCCATTCAGGAATGGGATATTTCTTTCAATAGCTGCTGCTTTTGCAGAATCAAGAGGTATATTTAATATTGTTACTGGATTCAATTTAATTGATACACCTGATTACCCTGATACAACAGAGGAGTTTACAGTCAAAATGGAAGATGCTATAAACCAGGGAACTTCAGCTTCAATTACAAAAAAGAGGTTTAAGATTCATACTCCTCTTATAAAAAAGAGTAAAAAAGAAATAATAAAATTTGGGTTAAAGCTTGGAGCAGATTATTCTTATTCAATATCGTGCTATAGGGGACATGAAATACCATGTTTTAAATGTCCTTCATGTGATATAAGGAACAATGCATTTGAACAATTAAGTATGGAGGACCCATTGATAACAAGATTGAAAAAGGAGGGAAAAATATGAGCTGGGAATTAATTGTTAAAGATAAATTTTCATGTGCACATTTTCTTAAGGGTTATAAGGGGAAATGTGAAAGGATGCATGGTCATACTTTTCAAATCGAAGTATTTTTTTCTGTAAATAAACTTGATAAATCTGGAATTTCTGTAGATTTTACTGAAATTAAAGATTATTTAAATGGTATTTTACCTGACCACCAGGTTTTAAATGAAGTTTTTGATTTTTCACCTTCTGCTGAGAATTTATCAAAATATTTTTATCTCAAAATAAAAGAGAAGTACCCTGTTTCAAAGGTAATCATCTGGGAATCAGATAACGCAGGGGCAGTTTATTTTGAAGATCACGCATAAATAGAGATGTTGATTACAGAAATATTCTGGTCTATTCAGGGTGAGGGATTAAGAACAGGAATGGCATCAATTTTTTTAAGACTTTCAGGTTGTTCATTAAAATGTTCGAATTGTGATACAAAAAATTCATGGCAAAATGGAATATATAAAGATGTGTATGAGATAATTTCAGAAATAGATGAATATGGTAAGAGATATCCTGAATCACAGGTTGTAATTACTGGAGGAGAACCGCTGGAACAAGATTTAACAGATGTTGTTAAGGATTTGAAAAGCAAGAACTATTTTATATCAATTGAGACAAATGGAGTAAATTTTCAAGATTTAGAGATTGATTGGTGGACAATATCACCAAAGGATGTAAAGGATTATTACATTAATGAAAATTTATTTAAAAGAATCAGTGAAATTAAGTTGATTGTTAATGAAAATCTGAATATTGATATTATAAAAAAAATAAGAAAAATAAGTAGTAATTTTCCAATTTTCCTGCAGCCTGATTTTTATGATAAAAACAATTATAAAAATACATTTTCATTGTTTCAAAAATGTCAGGAAAATGATATTAAAGATATAAGATTAGGAATACAGGTTCATAAGATATTTAATATAAAATAAAATTGTATATGAAAACCTTTTATTTACCATTTATTCCATATATATAATTCTCCAACAGGTTTACGCAATCTAGGAGAAGGTGCTTTTTGAGGGTATCCCAGACTCATTAGTTCTACAATTTTTATATTTTTTGGGATATTTAGGACTTCTTTTGCCTTATCTTCATAAAAAGAACCAATCCAGCATGTCCCAAGCCCTTCTTTTACAGCCTGGAGAGTTATATGATCAAGAACTATTGATAAATCTATTAAATATGATGGATGTCCACATCTCATTCTATATTCAGGATTTAATCCGCATGCTGCCAGTATGATGGGGGCTTCTTTTAAAAAAGGTTGATGAGGAGATGCTGCGTTTATGAGTTTATTTTTTATTTCAATATTATCAACAATGATGATCTTCCAATCCTGATTGTTTCTTGCAGTTGGTGCAAGCCTCCCTGCTTCCATTATTCTTTCTAATTTTTCTTTTTCTACTGGTTTTGAGCAATATTCTCTTATAGACCTTCTTTTAATTATCTCTTCAATAACCATTTTAACCTCCTCAAAAAAGATAGCATAATATTGTTTGTTATTCAATTGAAAAGTTAATAAACATATATATTTATGATATTAAAATCAAAAATTGCCTTAAGCATTATAGATTATTTTATTTATTTTACAATTATTTAAAAAGGTTGTATAATAGGAATTAAATAAAAAATTTTTTCAAATGTTTTAATAAAATTTAAATAATATGGAAGAAAACATAAATATAAAGAGGGAAAAATGAAAATATTGGTGATAAATAGTGGTAGCTCATCAATTAAATTTCAGCTTATTAATATGGAAAATTTGGAGGTTTTATCGAAAGGTTTAGTTGAAAGGATTGGGATCTCTGGTTCTAAACTAAATTATTATAGGAAGGCTGAGAAGAAAGTAATTGAGCAGCCTATAAAAGATCATAAAGAAGGAATAAATCTTATAATTTCATACTTAACTGACCCGAACGAAGGGGTGATCAAGGATAAAAACGAAATATCCGCAGTTGGTCATAGAGTTGTTCATGCTGGTGAGAAATATAGCGGTACTGTCGTACTTAATGAAGATGTGATGAATGCTTTAAAGGCATGTATACCTCTTGCTCCATTACATAATCCTCCGAATATAATAGGAATAGAAGCAGCCATGAATATACTACCAGGTATACCTATGACTGGTATTTTTGACACTGCTTTTCATCAAACAATTCCTGAAAAAGCATATATCTATGCTATTCCCTATAAATATTATGAAAAGTACAGGATAAGACGATATGGTTTCCATGGAACATCCCATTTTTATGTGGCAAAAGAGGGAGCTAAAAAACTTGGAAAAGATTTAAAAGAGTTAAAAATCATATCATGTCATCTTGGGAATGGATCTTCTATAACAGCCATAAAAAATGGGGAGTCAGTTGATACTTCAATGGGGTTTACTCCTTTAGAGGGGCTTGTCATGGGAACAAGGTGTGGAGATATTGATCCATCTATTCCAATGTTTTTACAGAAAAATGAAGAAATTGATTATAATGAAGTAGATAGGATTTTGAATAAGATGAGTGGTCTTCAGGGGATTTCTGAGGTTTCATCTGATATAAGAGATATTGAAAAACGAGCGGAAGATGGAGATCACCAGGCCCATTTGGCTATTGAGATTCTTGCTTATAGGATAAAAAAATATATTGGTTCTTATATAGCTGCAATGAATGGAGTTGATTTGATAGTATTTACTGCTGGAATAGGTGAAAATGATTGTTTGGTTAGAAAGATGGTACTTGAAGATATGGAATTTTTTGGTATACATCTTGATTCGATTGCAAATGACAAGGTTGTAAGAAAGTATGGTGTAATTTCAACGCCTGACTCCAATGTAACAGTAATGGTTATCCCAACTAATGAAGAATTAGAGATTGCAAAACAGACCTTAAAACTTGTATTAAATAAAGAGAAGCAAGATTTTGGATTTTCCTCATATTAAAACAATATTTCCTAAAATAGGAAGTGACGAGGTTGGTAAGGGAGATTTTTTTGGTCCTATTATTGTCTGTTCTGTATACATAGAAAACCCTGATAAAATTTATGGGTTTAATGTTCGAGATTCAAAAAAAATCAGTGATTCAAGAGTAAATAAAATAGCACCATTGATAATGAAAACTTTGAAATATTCGGTTGTTAAAATTTTCCCTGAAAAATATAATGAACTTTATAAAAAGTTCAAAAATATAAATATTATTCTTGGGTGGGCTCATTCACAAGCAGTAAAAAATTTATTAGAGAAAGAAATAAAACCTAAGGTTATCTTAATAGATAAATTCGGTCCTGAGATCAGGGTCTTAAGTCATTTTGAGGATGAAAAGTTGAAACATAAGTTTTATTTTTTTCACAATGCTGAACATGATATAGCTGTTGCGTCTGCTTCAATTATTGCAAGGTTTACTTTTTTAAATGAGATGAGAAAATTTTCCAACCTTGCTGAGCTTAAATTACCTTTTGGCGCAGGTATTCATGTAGATCAAGTCGCAAAGCAATTGAAATCAAAAATTGGCAAAAAAAACTTAAACAAATTTGTTAAGATTCATTTTAAGAATTATTTAAGAATTTAATAATTTCCAAATATTTATGATCTTTAAGATATTTATGCAACTCTAATTAAACTTTTGCTTAACCTAAATATTTGTATGAATCTTTAAATAATAATGATTAATCTAAACTAATAGATTTTTTTGTTTTTTCTCTCCTTTTTTCATCCATTCTATCCCATCTTTTCATACATTTAGGATGACCAATTTTAGCAAGTGAGCATTCTAAGTATTCTGATATATAGACAATACAGGCTCTTATTACTTTTCCAACCGGTGTTTTTTTAGCCTCTGATCCTCCGATATCAAAGTTTCTTAAGGAAAGACCTGCACCTATTGCACTACCTTTGGCTTTAGCTTCAATTGTTCTTGCATCAATTATTTCTCCGGTCTCTGTATCTATGATTTTTACATCAACTGCAATATAAGCTTTGGTTTTTTCACCACCAAGCTTTAATCCCTTAAACCTAACTTTTCCTCCGGTTTTCTGGCTCATTTCAAAAGCGGACACAGTTCCTGCAATAAGATATTTTGCTCCCTTTATTTTTCCCATCTTTACGAGAGTTGATTTACTAACTCTTCCTGATGCACTCAAATCCTGTTCGCTTAACACTGCTGATATCTCTTTTCTTTCTAATACATGGAATGCTTTTGTGCTGTAAAGTTCTGAAATTAGCATATCCTGGAGCTCTGTTGCAACCTTGTTATTCCATGCCCAAAAGCTGGTTCCTGCAACAGTATTGGTAAATCTAAGAACACCGATTCTTGGTTTTTCATCTGCAAAAGCAAATGATGACAAGCCAATAAAGAACAAAATTAATACTAAAGTTAAAATACTTTTTTTCATTTATCCTCCTTTATGTTATCCTTTTTATTATAAATTATAAAAAATAATATGTCAATGAAATTAAAGAAATGGTAGTAGAGAGGAAGGGGCAAAGAAATATTTTATTCCTTTTTTTTATTTGTTTTTTCTGTTTAAGGGAAGGAATGTTAATAAAAAAATAGTAAGTGGAATAAATATTGAGATAACCAATTTAAAAAAATCGAGGTCTTGAAATGCATTCATTTATGACTTAATCTTGAGTCGTATTCCACCAAAGAAATATGAGATTGCATTGTAAATTGAAGCAAAGATCAATGATAAAATTGAAAAAATTATGAATCCGGCAATTCCCCCCATAGCTCCAAAAATCAATCCACCCTGAACTTTACCAGCTGTTTCCTGAAGCATTGTTGGGAATTGGTAGATAAGATCTCCAAATATGTTTTTAAAGATTCCAAATACGGCTCCAAATAAAACACCAATGATTAGTCCCATACCCCCAAAAAAGAAAATCAATGATATTATATTTACTGATTTTATTAGTAAATCCGAAATTCCTTTAATTGGTTTTGAATAGGTGATTTTACCTGTTTCTCTTTGATTTCCGCCACAAAAACCACAAAAAGTCGAGTGTATAGGAATCTTTGATTTACAAAATTTACATATAATGTTTTCGGAACTGCTGAGTATATCTTCATCTTCTTTTTGGAAAGAAATAACTGTTTCCTGGCTTTCCTCTTTGTATGGGTTTGATTCTTCCCAACTTGTTCCATTATAGATGTACCATTTTCCACTCTTTCCCCCAATCATCCAATAATTTCCATTTTCATCAAGAACCATGATCTTTTTTAGCTCTTTTTTCATTTCATCTTTATCAATCTCATTATTATCAAGTCTTGATTTAAGCTCCATATATTTTGATTCCACCTCTTTAAATTTAGATAAATTCATTTTATTTACCTCCAAAAATAATGTTTCTTATCTCGCCAGCAAGGTAAAAAGAGCCAGTTATAAGGATCTTTTCATTAAATTGATTAGCGAGTTTTAAAACCTTTTTTATATTTTTTTCAACTAAAACATTTTTCGTTTCAAACAATTTCATTAATTTTTCAGCCTCTAATGCTCTTTTTGAGACGGGTTCTGTAATAATAACATTTTTTATAAATGGTAATAATAAAGGCACCATCTTTTTATAGTTTTTATCTCTAAGAACTCCAAATATTAATGTTAAGTTTTTAAATTTTTTCTGTTCTAAAAATTTTGTTAAAGCCTTTATACCTTCCAAATTATGTCCACCATCAAGTATTATTTGAGGTGATTTGTCTATTATTTCTATTCTGCCAGGGACAAAGTTCATTTTAATGCCTTTAAAAATTGACTCTCTTTCTATATTATACCCTTTTTTATTTAATAATTCTATTGATTTTATAGCAATTAATGCGTTTTTTATTTGATGTTCACCATTAAGGTGAACTTCAAAATTATACTCATCTATAGGTGTTGAATAAACACATTTACAATAATTATTATTTTCATTTATTTTAAGTCTGTTTTCTGAATTTAGAACACTAAAAAAGGGAGCATTTTTATTTTGAGCAACCATTTCTATAACTTTTTTTGAAGATGAGTGTTCTTTGCAACCACAAACAACTGGAGTTTCTTGCTTGATAATTCCAGCTTTTTCATATGCAATGTCTTTAATCTTTTTACCTAGAGTTTTAGTATGATCAAAAGAAATATTGGTTATTATAGAGACTTCTGGTGTTATGGTTGAAGTTGCATCCAGTCTACCACCAAGACCTACTTCTAAAACAGCAAAATCAACTTTTTTATTATAGAAATAATATATTGAACAGAGAAATAAATATTCAAAAAAAGTAGGGATATTATCAATTAGTTTTTTTTCTAAAAGTTCCTCACATATTTTTTTGATATCTGTCAGGGAATCTGAAAAATCTTTTGTACTAATCCAATTCTTATTTATTGTAATTCTCTCTCGTATATTTTGGAGATGAGGTGATGTGAAGAGTCCTACTTTATAGTCTGCATATTGAAGAATTGAAGTAATAAAATGTGATGTAGAACCCTTCCCATTTGTACCAGCAACTTGAAAAAATTTAATTTTGTCTATATTAAATGGAAGGTTGTCTACAATCTTTCTTATATTATTAAGAGTTAATTTTGCACTTTTATCCTGGATATATCTAAGATACCTCTGAGACTCATAATAATTCATAAAAAGATAGTTTTAACTAAAAAGAATAATTATAGATAATTTTATTCAGATTCAGATTCTTGGTCTAGTTCTTCAAATTCATTCTCTGCACCAAGTATAGTAGCAGCGCCATCATAAATTTGTCTTACTGATTTTTTTTGTTCCTGAAAATCATTAATTGTTTCTTTTACTCTTGCTAATTCTTCTTCGATCTTTGCATCAAAAATCTCAATTTTGTTTTTTGCCTCTTTCATTGTTGATTCATAAAATTGTTTGTCCTCAGCTTTGATTTTAGTGGTCATATTTTACTCCTTTTATTTTTTTATTGAAATTGTTTTTGTTTTCCATATTTTTACTCTAACATTATCTTTTATTGCTGGTTTGTATTTCCAGTTTCCAACAGTGCTATATATTAATAAATTTAAATCTGAAGAGTTTGATTTTTTTATTAGTTTTATTTTTTCAATGTTACCATTATAGTCAACTAAAAACCTAACAACTATTGTTTCTGAAGATTTTAAAGATCTTCTTATTTTTCTCGTAATTGTTGGGTTAGGTGTTGATATTGGAATAGCATCTGTGTCAGCCTTAGCAACAGTATCACCCTGTTTTGCAATTGGTTTAACAGGTTCAGGCTTTTTTTCTATAATTGGATTTTGAGTTTCTATTACATCAGATTTTTTTAATTCTTCTGCTTCAGGTTTAATTTCTTCAGTTGTTTTTTCTGGTTTCTTTTTAGATGTAACAATTTCTTCTAATTTTCGTTGTTTTTTTTCTTCCTTTTTTTCAGTATAGGCTCTGGGTTTCTGGGGTTCTTGTTTTGTTTTTTCCTTTGTTTTTATGTTTTGATCCGATAATATCTTTTTGTCAGGCTTGAGTTCTTCTGCACTCAAGATCTGGCTCTTAATTTTGGATTCTGTTGAACTTATCTCTTTTTCAGATATTGTACTTTTTTCTTCAGGTTCTGTTTTAGTTGCTTCTTCTAATGGATCTAGTTCTTCAGAAGTTTTTATTTCATCTTTTTTCAATTCATTCTTTTTCTCTGATGGTTTGACAACTGAAGAAGGTGTTACACTAATGTTTCTCTCTTTAGAAGGAGGTTTGATAATTAAAAAATATATTCCAGCTCCAATAATAGCAATAATTATTATGGCTATTAGAAATATTTTGGATTTATGCTTACCATCTTTTTCTAGTTTTTCAATTTCAGATTCAATTGAAAAATATTCAGGTCCCTTTATTTCTTTTTTTGTTATAGGTTCAGTTGGTTTTTTCTCTTCTGTAGGTTCAGGTTCTTCAAAGTCAATCTCAATAGAAGGTTTGAGCTCCTCTTCTTTTTTTATAGGTTCTTTTTTGCTAATTTTAACTTCCTCTTTTTTTACTACTTTTTTTTCTTCAACAATTTCTTCTACTTTATCAGATATTTTTTTGATTTCAAAAGGAATTGGTTTTAAATTAACTTCAATATTATTGTTAATTATCTCATCTTTAGATAAGTTATAAATAAAGTTTGAAACATGAGTAGACACTGGTATATGATCATAATTTTTTGTAATATAAGATTCCAGATCTTTTACCATATCTGACGCATTTTGGTATCTCATATTTTTATCTTTTTCGAGAGATTTTAAAATTATATTTTCAAGTTCTGGATCTATATCTTTTTTTATTTTAGTAAGATTTACGATATCAGCATCTTGAACTTTTTTTAAGATTGCCATTTCTGAAGAATCTAAAAAAAGCTTTTTGCCTGTTATTAATTCAAACAAAATAACACCAACAGAATATAGGTCTGATCTTAAATCAATATCTTTGTCGCCTCTTGCCTGTTCTGGAGACATATATAATATTTTCCCCTTTAATGATCCTGAAATTGTTTGATGAATTCTGTTAGATGCTTTAGCAATGCCAAAATCTGTTAATTTTATATCTCCATTATACGAAATTATAATATTGGGCGGTGATATATCCCTGTGAACGATTTTTAAATGTTTTCCATGAACATCTTTTACTGAATGGGCATAGCTTAATGCTTCAAGAACTTTTATAATTAAATAAATAGAAATTTCTTCAGGAAATAGTATGTCTTGCTCTAATAGTCTTGTTAATATCAATCTTAGATCTTTACCAAGGATATATTCCATTGCGATAAAGTAATAATCATCTTTTCTGCCCAAATCATAAATTTGAACGATGTTTGGGTGGGATAATTCAGCAGCAATTTTTGCCTCATCAACAAGCATTTCAATATATTTATCATCTTCACCAAAACCAGGGAGTATTTTTTTTATTGCTATTATTTTTTCAAAGCCTTTTACTCCTTTCTTTTTAGCTTTATATATCTCTGCCATTCCGCCTCTGGCAATTAAACCAAGGAGATCATAATTTCCTAATTCATCTTTTTTTTCTATAATGGGGGGTTTTCTTTTGATATCTTTTTCAGGGTTTTCAGGCTTTATTTTAGTAATCTTATCTTCCTTTTTTGTTTTTAGGACACTTTTTTTAATACCAAGTCCACTTAATGTTTGTTCCAGCTTTTTTCCAATATCATCTTCAATCTTTTTGGATACCTTATCTTCTTTTTTTGGCTCTGGTTTAGTTTTTGTAATACCTTTAAGTTCTAGATCAATTCTTTTATCAGAGATATTATTTATGTTAAGTTTGCGAGTCTGGTATTTTTCTATTTCTGGTTTTTCTTCATCAAGAAGAATATTTTCAAATTTTAAGTCAAGAACTTCTATATAAGGTTCTTTTGGTATAATTTCTTGAATTTCTTTTTTAATTTCAGTATCTTCTGTTTTTTCATCTTTTTTAATTTCTATTTCTGGTTTTTCAAGATTTTCTTCTTCTTTTTCAAGTTTTATTTCAAAGCTTGGTGTTTTTTCAACTTTTTCAATGATATCAGCAAAAAGATCATCTGAAGTAAATTCATTTTCTTCAACTTTTTGACCTTCCTGTATCTTAGGGATTTTTTCTGTATCAAATTTTGCAATTTGGGTTTGGTCTTTTAAAAGGTCCGTTTCAAGATCTTTTTTATTTAGATCAAGGATATTTAAAATATTATCTTTTAGCTCAATCTTATCTATGGGTTTTTCAAGAAAAGCATTTGCTTTAAATTGCGACAGAGCTTGTTGTTTGTATTCAATTCCTTTATATACACCACTTATTATTATTATAGATATTTTTGGAAAATTATCTGCTATGTATTGGGAAAGTTGGAACCCATGAAACTTAGGTAGCATTGCAGCAGTAATTACCAGGTCAAATTGGTTGTTTTTTAATAGTTTTTTTGCAGCTTCTCCATCTTCAGCTAAACTGATGTTGAATATTGGAGGTGATAATATTTCTTTTATTGTTTCAATAGTTGAATCATCATATTCGACCAATAATATATTTTTTTTCATTTTAGACCCCATATAATTATTATATGATATAAAATATTTTTACTCAAATTAAAAATTTCTCTTTTCAAATCATTCATTCCTTAGAATCACAATTATCATTTATCATTTATAATTTAACTTGTCAAGAGTATAAAAGCCTAAAAACTGATATATTCTTTTTTATATATAATAGATGAAATGTGTATGTTGAGAATTCAATATTGGATTTTATCTTTTTTATTTTCCCATTCTTCAAAAAGTTTCAAGCATTCCTCTCTATGTGTTTGAACTTTAGTAACCTGCTTTTTATTTGTTGTTTCTTTTATTACTTCATAGATAAATTTATCATCAAAACCAATATTTGCAGCATCTTCTTTTGAACAGCCATAATATAATGATCTTATCTTAGCCCAATGTATTGCTGCAAAACACATGGGGCAGGGTTCACATGTTGAGTATATTTCGCAATCAGACAGATCAAATCTTTTTAACTTTTTGGATGCCTTTCTTATAGCAAGTATTTCAGCATGAGCTGTTGGATCATTGTTTTTTATTACCTCATTATGTGCTTTTGATATCACTTTATTATTCTGTATTATAACAGCTCCAAACGGTCCGCCATGGTTTTTTCTCAGGCCTTTCAATGCCTCTTTAGCAGCTATATCCATAAATTTTTTTTTCATATTTACTTTTACCTTATTTTATTAAATAATTTTTAGTAATTTAGCTTTTTCTCCAATCATTATCAGTATGTCTTTCGGCAAAAATTTTAGGTTTGGGGATGGATTGAAATACATTTCTTCATTACGCTTTACAGCAATAACAATTGCATTATATTTTTCTCTGAGTCCAGATTCTTTTATTGCTTTGCCAACAAGGTGTGATTCCTCTGATATTGTGATTTCTTCCAGGGATAGTGAAAGATTTTTAGATTGTGTGACAATATCTATTAAGTTAACTACATTTGGCTTTAAAACAGTATTTACAATTCGTGTTGAAGCCAAAAGATTTGGTGCAACCACTCTATTAGCCCCTATTTTATATAATTTTTTTTCATTTACAATATCAAGGGCTCTAGAGATTATGAATATTGAGGGATTCAATTCTCTGGTAGTAAGAACAGTAAATATATTATCTGCGTCTGAAGTTAATAATGAAATAAAGGTTTTTGCTTTTTCAACTGAAGCTCTCTTCAAGGTGTCTTCATTTGTTACATCTGCAAGGATAATGTTGTATCCCTCAGCTTCTGCTATTGCAAATCGATTTTGATTTTTTTCAATAATTATGAATTTTACCTTTTTTTCTTTTAACTCTTTAGAAACAATCTCTCCCATTCTACCATAACCTGCAATAATGATATGATTTTTCATTTTTAATAATGTTTTCATTTTTCTTCTCCCCAATATTTTTCTTATCTTTCCTTCAACTGTATTTTCAGCGATTAATCTTGCTGAGTAGAGAAAAATTCCAAGCCCACTGAATATCACAAAGATCGTAAATAGTTTCCCCTGAGAGGAAAGAGGGAAAACTTCTTTGTAGCCAACAGTTGTAACGCTTATTATAGTCATAAATAGGGCATCAAAAAAATTGACTTTTTCAATAATGATGTAACCTGAAACATCAACAATCAGGAGGAAAATTAAAATAAAAAAAAGAGTATAAAATCTAGAACTTGTTTTCATTTATTTTCGAAATTTATCCAGGTTATCAAAAAACACATCAACGATTCTGGGATCAAAATGATGGCCTCGCTCTTTCCGGATAATATCCAGGGCAACTTTTAAGGAATATGCTTTCTTATAAGGCCGTTCAGAGGTAATAGCATCAAAAACATCAGCTAAAGCCACTATTCTGCCTACCAATGGAATATCCTCCCCAGCGAGTTGAAATGGATACCCCTTTCCATTCCACTTTTCATGATGAGAGATGGCAATTTGTTGTGCCATCTGTAAAATTTCAGAGTTGGAATCATCTAAGATTTTAGCACCAATTATTGTATGTGTTTTTATTATCTCAAATTCTTTATTTGATAACTTTCCTTTTTTTAATAAAATTGCATCAGGAATACCGATTTTCCCTATATCATGCATGGGAGCAGTGAGGCGAATATTCTCTACTGTTCTGGAATCCAGTCCGAGTTTCTCAGCAAGCAGGGCGCAGTATTTGCTCATGCGCTGAATGTGGTTTCCTGTTCCCTCATCTTTAAACTCTGTTGCTATTGCCAGACGGTAGATAGTATCCAGGTATGACTCTTGCAGTTTCCTGTGTGAGGTTTTCAGGTCAAGAAAGGCTCTGTTCAAGTCTTTTGCATATTGCAAATTCTGTTTATTGGCCTCTTCCAGATCTTTGCTTTTTTGTTTTTCCGATTGATAGAGTCCGGCAAGATCATCGGCATATTTTTTTAGTTGATCCTTATCTAATGATTCTTTTCCTGATTCCATATTCAATCTATTTTTCCAAAACTTCCTCAACTTTTTTGATCAAATCCAAAGGGCTAAATGGCTTTACAAAATAGTCTTCTGCACCCGTTTCATATCCCTTTTTTATATCTTCCTTCTGACCTTTGGAGGTCAGCATTATAATGATACTTCCCTTTGTTACTGGGTCATTTTTTAATATTCGGGTTGCTTCTATACCATCAATTTCCCCGGGCATCATAATATCCATGATTATCAAATCAGGTTTTTCTTTTCTGGCAACATCAATGGCTTTTTCTCCATTATTGGCCTGGAAAATTTGGTAGTCCTCTGATCTTAAAGTAATCTTCATCAGTTCTCTCACCTCAGCTCTATCATCCACTATCAGAATTTTTTTTATATTATACCTCCTATTATTTTCCTTTATTCATTTTCTATAATTTTATTTCTTCTTTTTATCATTTTTTTACAATCTTATACTTATAGGTATGGTAAAGCAAACTTTTGTTCCTTTACCAAGCTTGCTTTCAACCCATATATTACCTTTATGAGCTTCGATTATATATTTGACAATACTCATACCAAGGCCAGTTCCTTCAGCAGCGGTATCTGAAGAATCACCGCGAAAGAATTTTTCGTAGATTCTTTTTACCTGCTCGGGAGTCATTCCAATGCCTTTATCTTCCAAAGTCACCATGTACTTATTTCCCAACACTTTACCTTTTATACGGATCTCACCACCGTGGGGTGAATATTTTACTGCATTGTTGAGAATGTTTTCTATTATCTGTTCCATTTTCACCCTATCAACATAAACTTCCGTCTCTTTGTCTGGTAAATAAAAATAAAAAGAGTGATTTGGGTGAGAAATCTTATAAATAGAAAAGACTCTTAAAATGCAATCATTGATATTGCACTTCTCTTTTTTTAGGCTAAATCCCATTCCAGATTCAATTCGAGAAATATCCAGTAGATCGCTAATGATATTTCCCAGATTGATAGCCTGCTTATTGATGTAAGTAAGAAATCTTTTTCTTTTTTCATCATCCAGGTCATCTCTTATCTTCAATATTTCCGAGAACCCCTGTATCGATGTTAATGGTGTTCTGAGTTCGTGTGCTGCAGTGGAGATAAACTCGCTTTTCAAACGATCGATCTCACGCTCTCGGGTCACATCACGAAATACAATTATTATTCCCATTGCCCTGTCTTTTTTATCTTTTATAATAGAAGATTTTGCATTATAAACATTGGGATGTTTGGCATTTTTTGCTAATAATTCAAAATCAAATTTGTATCCTTTTCTCACTTTAGAAACAGTGAAATCAAACTTTTTACGTAAATTTTCTTCTTTTATAATAGACAAAAGAGATTTATTCAGGACTTCGCTTAAACGAATGTTTAGCAAATCCTCGACAACATGATTCATTAATACTATTCTATTATCCAGATCAGTTACAATAAGCCCATCACCAATCGATTTTAAGATTGCGTCTATATTATCCTTTGCATTTTCTATGTTTTTTAGAGATATGTTTAATTCATTGGTTTTTGCTTCAAGCCTTTGTTCTTTTAGTTTTCGTTCTTGAATCTCTTTATATAACTGCTTGTTTAGGTTTTTGAGTTCGGCTCTGGATTCATTCACATCTTCAAGAAGGAGTGAGAGGGCTTGCTGTGATTCTTTTATTTCTTTTGTTTTTTCTTCAAGTTTTTTTGTGCGTTCTTTTACCAGTTCTTCGAGATGCTCTTGATTTTTTTTTAATTCTTCTTCCATTAGCTTGCGTTTAGTGATATCTCTGAGCGAAATTAATCCTGCCAATCTTCCTTTATGTTCTGTCCTTACACCAACCGCACTTATCCAAATTTCTCTCCCATCTTTTGTTTTTGAGAGGAATTCATTTGTTTGGTGTAAATCATTTTTAAACATATCCTCAGCAATGATCTTGTAAACAGCTTCCTTATATTCCGGTAGAACAAAGTCAATTGGATTTATATTTGCAATGTCTGCTTCAGAATCGAATCCATACATTTTTGCAATTGCTTTATTAGCAAGAACCACTTTCATTGTTTCTGCATCAAGAACGAAAACTCCATCACCCACATTATCAAATAAAATTCTGTAATTATATTTGCTCTTTTCTAATGCCTCTTTCGCTTGCTTGCGCTCGGTGATATCCTTTGAACTGCCCTGGTAACCAATAATCTGCTCACCTTTCCACATAAGGTTGAAACTTGTTTCAAAATGTTTTATTGATTTGTCTTTTATGATTGCTTCTACAGGAAAATTTTGAAAAGGCTTTCCTGTTTTATAAATATTGTAGAGAACATAAAAAAGTTTTCTATGATCTCTTTTGGGAGTGTAATCTTTATAGTTCATCTTTACTAATTCAGATTTTGTATATCCAGTTAGAACTTCTGCTGCGTTGTTTACATCAGTGAAATTACCTTTCAAATCTAAGGTAAAAAGGAACTCGCTGGAGTTTTCGAAAAGATTATGATATCTGATTTCTGAATCTCTAAGTTCATCTTCCGCCTGCTTATATTTGGCTTCAGCCTTTTCAAGCTCTTTTATCTTCTCTTTTAATATCCTTATTTCTTTTTCTTTTTTTATTTTATTATCTTTCATTATTTTTTTCTTCTTAATTTTTTCTCCAATTCCTTCACTTTTTCTTTCAGTTCCTTTATCCTGAATTCTCGTCCTACAAATAGTTTATTGAACCGCTTTAATTCTTTATTTTTTTCTTCAAGTTCTTTTGTGCGTTCTTTTACCAATTCTTCCAGATGATCTCGATGTTTTTCTAATTCTTTTTCTGCTTTTTTGCGGTCGGTGATATCGAGCCAGGTTCCCACCATCTCTATTGGAATACCTTTTTTATCATATACAAGTATGAGTTCATCATGGAGCCAGATGTAACTGCCATCGTTTTTTTTCCATCGGTATTCATGATTATGAAATCCAACTTCAAAGATTTTGAGAAGTTCTCTGAACACTCTGGCAAAATCGTCAGGATGGATTCGATTGGCCCAGAATCCAGGATCTTCCAGGAAGTCATTGGGCTCGTAACCTATAATATCCCTGACGTTTTCACTAATATAAGTGGCACCAAATGGTTCCTTCGCAAAGCTGGAATAGATTATAACTGAACTTTTAGCGAGCAGGTGTTCTAGTCTGACCTTGGCGGAAATTACTTCTTTTTCTGTCTTTTTATGTTCGCTTTTAGATTTTTCCAATTTTGTAACTTTTGCTTTTAATTTCTCCAGCTCTTTTAAGAGCTGCTTTTTGGTTTTATCGTTATTTTTCATCATTCACCTCATATATATTTGGTGAGTAGTTGAGTAGGGAAGTGGTTGAGTAGGTACCACTTAATCACTTAACTAACTCACACCTCATCTTTTAATGAAAATTTTGCAACACTTTGTTACTCTTATTAATTTTTTCCTGTACTGCTCAAGGGGAACCTCCGCTTCACCCAGAACAAGATATCCGTCGGGATTCAATGAACGATACAATTTGGCAAATATTATATCCTGGAAAGCAGTTTTAAAATATATCAGCACATTTCGGCAGAGCACGATATCAAAATCACCGAAAATACTTTCCGCAGGAATATAGCTTTTTTTGTCCAGCAGGTTGTGCTGTGAAAAACGGACCATTTCCTTGATTTCCGGTTTGATCTCGTATGAATCAGGCTTTTTCGAGAAATATTTCTGCAGGAGCCCAAACCTGACATTTTTTACCGCGTCAGGGCCGTACACTCCATTTTGTGCTGTTTCCAGGATTTTTTCATCAATATCGGTCGCAAAAATATAGATATCCGGATTGGTCTTTTCTTTTTGAAATATCTCACTCAGGATAATGGCAACAGTATAGGGTTCTTCTCCAGAAGCGCATCCAGCAGACCAGATACGAAGAGAATTATCATTTTTCTCCAGTTTTGTTAGTACCATCTCCTCAAGAATATTTTCCATATGACCGAAAGAGAAATGGTTCCTGAAAAAGCTGCTGAAAATATTCATCGAAATTTTGGCTGCCTGTTGGAAATAAGTGTTTACTGATCCTGCGCTGAAGCATTGAAAACCTGCTCCCCGTAAAATCTTATCCCCTCTGATCTTGCAGGAATTTTAAAATTTGATCTATCTTTTGTTTCATTCGATTACCACCTGTATTCTATTCCTCTTCATGTAATTCTTCAGTCTTTTTAGCAACTTTTATTTTTAAATTATCTTTCATTATTTTTTTCTTCTTAATTCTTTCTCCAATTCCTTTACTTTATCTTTCAGTTCCTTTATCCTGAATTCCCGTCCTACAAATAGTTTATTGAACCTGTTTAATTCTTTATTTTTTTCTTCAAGTTCTTTTGTGCGTTCTTTTACCAGTTCTTCGAGATGCTCTTGATTTTTTTTTAATTCTTCTTCCGCATGCTTACGCTCGGTGATATCTGAATGGACAGAAAGCAGGACTTCTCCATACTCAGGATGAGTAAAAACGGATACGCTGGCATAGCACCAAAATGATGTCCCGTCTTTCATGATGTTATTAACCTCTCCATGCCATTCCCCCTTACTGCGTAAGACTTCCATGATTTCCTCTGCACTCTCTTCTGGGGATTTGTCAGTTGGAGCATTAACTATAGAGGCATGCCTTCCAATCATTTCGCCAGGTTCATAGCCAAACATACTTTCAAACCTGGGATTGGCCCAACGAATTATGACATCATGTAACCCGATAATATAAGCACCCTCTGCCATATTCTTCGTGACCTCGGCCTGAGTACTGATGATCTCTTCAGCCAATTTATTCTCGGTGATGTCGAGAATCTGAGCTATTGTTTTTATTTTCCCTTTTGAATCTTTGACCACAGTGGAGCTTATTTCAATATGTCGTTTTTCGCCGTCTTTTCTGACAATGTTGAATTTATATTTGGAAGGCACAATCTCTCTTCTCTGCCTTCTAATGAATCTCTCTGTGACCAGCTCTATACTCTCCTCATCCAGAAACTCCTTGAAGTTGCTACCAATGATTTCCTCACGGGTGTAGCCGAGTATCTCGCACAACCTATCGTTTACATAGATAACCTTGTAATCTTTGCCCACAATTAGAATACCATTCTGGGAGTTCTCCACTACAGCACGATACTGTTCCTTACTTTCCTTCAGTGCTTCCTCTAACTTCTTGCGTTTAATCTCTGATTTTTCAAGTTCTTTAATACGCTCTTTAAGACGCTTGATTTCATCATCTTTTTTATTTTTTATTTCCCCTTTTTTCTCTTTTGACAATCTATTCTCTATATCTCTATAATTTATCTCTAAAATAATATATCACACTATATTAATAATGTAAATATTATTTTTATTCAATAAAAAAAATTCTGATCCTATAATATAGAAGTTTATTATAAATTTAAGTCTGATTTTAATAATTTATGTAATCGTCTTCTTATTCTATTAAAATTTATATTTTGAACCTTAGGATGGATTCTATTTGAAAGTAAAATGAATTTGTTTTCTGTATCAGGTTCTAACCAGATTGATGTTCCAGTAAATCCATTATGGCCTATTGATCTTATAGAAAGAGATTTTCCTCCGGAACTTAGAAATGATGAATTTAATTTAAAACCTATGCTCCTATGGCTTTTTTTTGAAGGTGTAAAATTATGCCAGAAGAGTTTTATTGATTCAGGTTTTAGGATTGTTGAAGTTGATGAAAAAAATTCAAGTAAAATCTTGAATATATCTTCTGTTGTTGAAAATAGACCTGCATTTCCTGCTGTACCTCCTAAATAAAATGAATTTGCATCGTGTGTTTCACCCTGAATAATATAATCTCTCCATTTAAAATTATCAGATAGTTTTCTGTATTTTTTTTTGGATAATTTTTTTTCATATTCATTTCCAAGCTCAGTAGGTGCAGCATTATTTCTTAAGGTTTTAGGTACTTTTAAAAATGTATTTTTGAGTTTCAATTTTTTTATAATTACATCTTGTGCAAGATTTTTGAAATTTGTATTTGTGATCTTTTCAATTATGAGATAGAGTAATATATAGCCAACGCATGAATAATTTACTCTTTTCCCAGGCCTGGCTTCTAATCTAATAAATTTAAAGGTCTTAATATAGTCTTGTTTATATAGATAGAAGGGGAACCAGGTTGGTAAACCTGAGTAATGTGTGAGAAGTTGAGATATCGTAATCTTAAGAGGTTTGAACTCTTTGAAGAATTTGCCTATTTCTGTATTAAGGTTTATTTTTTCATTTTCAAGTAAATATACGGTTAAAAAAGCTGTTATTAGAGGTTTTGTAAGAGAAGCAAGGTCATATATAGTATTTTCTTTTAAGATTTCTCTTCCAGGGATAATTGATTTAAATCCATAATTTTTATTTAATAATATGTTGTCTTTTTTTCCAACTAAAATTGAAATCCCGGGGATTACTTTTTTGTGAATTAGTAATTGGATCTTTTTTTCAAATTTCAAAATTGTTCTTTATGTTTTTTGAAATCATCATAGCAAGCTCAAGTGCGTCTCTGGCGTCTTTTGTTGTAACATCAAATTTTTTTCCAGATTTTACATTTTTATAATAATTTGACCAGAAATTATATAAAGGTTCTGTTGAATCTATTTCAGGGATATTTTCAATAAATTCTCCATTAGATATTGAATATATCTTCACTCTTTTCTTTTTATAGTCTAAGGAAATATATTCATCCTTTTGAAATATCCTTAGTTTTCTTGTTTTCTTCTGAGATACCCTGCTTGCTGTTATATTTACAACCAATCCAGAATTAAATTCAAGTCTGGCATTTGCAATATCAATTTTATTTGATATTATTGGGACACCTAAAGAGTTAATATGTTTGATTTTTGATTTATCCCATTGAAGAATGATATCAAGGTCATGAATCATTAAATCCATAATTACATCTATATCTAAAGATCTAGGGGAAAAAGATCCGAGCCTTTGAACTTCAATGAATAAAGGTCTTTTTACTATTTTTTTTAAATATTCAATTGCTGGATTGAATCTTTCGAGATGGTCTACATAGATTGGTAGTTTGTTTTTCTCAGATATTTTTACTAGTTCATCTGCCTGTTCAATTGTTGCTGTAAAGGGTTTTTCAACAAGAACAGGTTTCATATTTTCTAAAAAATATTTTGCAATGGAATAATGGCTTTCTGTTGGGGTTGAAATCATAACTGAATCAACCAGGTTTACTATCTTTCTATAATCTTTAAATTTTTCTAATTTATATGGTTTGCAGGCTGAATTTAAATTTTCATCATTGGTATCTACTGCACAGGTTATTTCAAGTTCTGGTATTGAATTAGCCACTCTTAGATGGTTTTTACCCATTGAACCAGTTCCAATTATTCCAATTCTCATTTATTAAACCCTTTAATTAATCATTGAATGTAAAGTTTTTTAATATTCCTCTTTTTGTCTGTGAAATAAAGTCAATGATTATATCCGATTCTTCAGAATTAATGAACTCATCTTTTAATTTTTCTATTGCTTGTGTGGTATTTAAATTTGATCTATAGATAATATGAAAGATATCTTTAACATTGTTTATAAATTCTCTATTGATTCCATTTCTCATCATTCCAATTGAATTTGGTCCAAAAAAATCGTAGCCTTCTTTTGATTGAGAGATTTTTGCAAATGGTAAGACATCTTGTAAAACAATGGTGTATCCTCCTATGTATGAATTTCTTCCAATTCTAACAAATTGATGTACTGAAGAGAAGGCGCCAATAACAGCAAAATCCTCAACTTCAACGTGTCCAGCTAGAGTAGCTCCATTTATTAAAATAGTGTTGTTTCCCACTTTACAATCATGAGCAATATGAGAGTAAACCATTATATAGTTGTTATTTCCAATTTTTGTATGGGAGCCCCCTTTTAATGTGCCTCTATTTATTGTTGTGAATTCTCTTATAATATTATTTTCTCCTATTTCAATAAATGTATCTTCATCCTTAAAAGTAATATCTTGCGGATCAGTACCAATTGAAGCAAAAGGAAATATTTTACAGTTACATCCAATTTCAGTGTTTTTGTTAATTACAGTATGATGCATTATTTTGCAATTATCTTTGATATAAACATTGTCTCCAATAATTGAAAATGCACCTATTTCAACATTATTACCCAGTGTAGCTGTTTTACTTATAATTGCACTGGAATCTATTTTTTGTAAACTCATTTAGCTAAGATTGACTTAAGGGTGGCTTCAGCTACTAAGTTTCCGTCAACATAGGCTTTGCCTTCCATGATTACAAAACCACCTCTGTCTCTTAATATTTTTGCGCTAAGCTCAAGTTTATCTCCCGGGACTACAAGGCGCTTGAATTTTGCATTGTCTATGCCAGCATAATAAGCCATTCTTTTATCTTCTGGGAATCTTTTTAAAATCAGAACAGCTCCCAATTGTGCCATTGCTTCCAGGATCAGTACTCCGGGGAATACAGGATGATTTGGAAAATGACCCTGAAAAAACATCTCATTTGCGCTTATGTTTTTATAACCTTTAATTGACTCTGCTCCATTGATTTCAGTTACCCTGTCAATTAAAAGAAATGGAAATCTATGGGGTATTATTTTTATAATTTCTTCTATATTTAATGCATGTTCCATTCTATTTTGTTTTTTCTGGATATTTAGCGTCGTAATCTCTTATAACCTCATTTGTGATGTCAATTGTCTTATCAAAGTAAGATATTCCTGAACTTTGTATGTCAAAGATAAGAGTATAGTTTTTTGATTCTCCAATTTTTTTAATTATTGGCATTACCTCATTAGTTAATTTCATCATCTCTTTTTTATACTGTAATTGCCACTCATTTCTAGAATCTTCAGCAAATCTTTTTAAATCGGTCTTTTTATACTGAAGTTCAGATGCTTTTCTCTCTCTTGTTTCTGCATTTAATGCAGGTGATACTAAATCTTTTTCAAGCTTTTTGATCTCGTTGTTTTTTTTTGCTACTTTCTCCTGTATGATTTTTCCTAATTTTTCTAATTTTAGTTTTACCTGTTTCCCTCTAATTGTGTTTAGAATTACTTGTTCGGCACTGATTACTCCAATTTTTGTTTCTGCATAGATGAATGCTCCTAATGTGAAAATTGTAAAAATTAAAACTAATGTTTTTTTCATTTTTAACTCCTTTTGATTTTAAAATTAATTTTTTTAGCTAAAATGTATTGCATTTTATAAATCCAATGTATTTTAATAAAAAGATGGTCCAACAGCAAATCTAAATTGATAATGTGAGTCTTCTTCATGTAGAGATCTCGGATTGTAAGCAAATATTAATCTAAACGGAACATTTAACATTGGGACGAATACTCTAAACTCAATCCCTAATGAAGAATAAGTGTCATCTATGTTTATGGGTACTCCTATATCATATGAATTACCTATGTCATAAAACAAAACAAATGAAAATTGCTGGTTCAAAGGTATTCTGTATTCTAAGTTCAAAAACGCAGCTTTATCACCACCAATGATATAGCCATCTTCGTTTTTAGGACCTATCCTATAAATATCGAAACCTCTTATTGATTGTTCTCCTCCAAGAAAGTATCTTTCATAGAAAGGCAGTTCTTTACCTCCAAAAGTTTTAACCCGTTGCCACACTGCATGTATACCAAAAGTGTGATTTTTAATAGCTGGAATAAATTTAATAAATTCCAGCTTGAATTTGTTTAAGTAAATATCTCCTCCAAGAAATCCTCCAGAATATCTGTAGTTAAAGAGATATTTTACACCTGATGATGGAAATATCGGAGAATCAACTGTTGAGTAATATAATGTTGGTGATAGAGAGGATATTGTTCTTTTGCCCTCTGTATAGTAATAGAATGAGAAGGGATTTTCCCAGTTTAAATCTTCATCAATATTATCTATTTCCACTTTTTCTAATGTATATCGTAATGAAGACCCCCAGAAACGCCAGAATCTGTAGGATGACATTATGTGAAAACCCGCACTGTTTCTGGTATATAAATATGGGTAATTATATGAAGTTTTAAATACATTAATACCGAGACTTGCGGGTAGGTTAAGGATGTATGGCTCTGTAAATCCAAAATTATAATTCTCTGCTCTGGATCCTTTTAGAAAATTCAGAGAGAGAGTTTCTCCCTGTCCAAGAAAATTTTGAGTTGAATAACCTGCAGAAATAAACCATCCGTCATAACCACTATATCCCACATTAAAATTGATTGATTGGCGGTTTATTTCTTTTACTTTAACTGTAATATTTATCTTTTGTGGATCCTGAGAATCAGGCTTTATTTCAGGCATTTCTTCTATTGTAACAAGTCCTAATTGTTTCGTTCTTCTTATACAGTCTTCAAGTAAATTTGAGTTCAATACATTACCTTCTTTTAAAAACCATTCTCTTCTAATTACATGATCTTTTGTATATGTGTTGCCCTCAAATTCCAGTTTACCCAGGTATACAACCTCATTTTCAATAATTCTTAAGGTTAAATCAGCTATGTTTTTTATGGGATCGAGATTTTCAACAGGTGCAATCTGGCAGTAGAAATGACCTAAAGAACCATAAAATTTTCTTATATTTTCTATTACTTTATCTCTTACCTTTATATTGTATGTTTCGCCTTTTTTCATCTTTGAAGAAGTCATTCCTTTTAGAAAATCTGTTCTTATTATTTTATTACCTTCTATTTTAATTTCACCAATTTTGTATTTGGGACCCAGTTCAACTGGAATTGAAACTTTTAACATTTTTCGCTTTTTAGTAAAGGGCCAGAAGTAATTCCACACACTATATCTGTTAAATATAGAAAAGATTGGTTTACCTACTTTAGCTTCTAAGAAACCCTTTTGTTGAAGTCTTAGTTTTATCTTTTCCAAATCTTCAGGCATTTTTTCTTTATTGTAAATATCTTTGCTCCCGATTGTAGATAAAATACCATGTTGTTTGTTGTTTTTCATACCCCTTCTTACAAAGCCAGGGGAAACCAGTTTAGGATCTAATCCTGGAAAAATAACTGAACCTATTCTTGTTTTAGGTCCTTGAATAACATTAATTGTTAATAAGATGTTTTCTTTTTCTTTTTTTGTAATTATATTAACTCTTCCTTCATTGTATCCTTTTTCAAGAAGTATATCTTTTATTATTTTCTCAATTTTTTTTATTTTTGAAGGGTTATAGTGAGAAAAAGTTGTTAGAACAATATTATTTTCCTGTAATTTTTCAGTGATATCTTTTTCTTTTATTTTTTTTCCTGTTTTATAAGTTATTGATGAAATCATTAAGTTCTCTTTAATAGTTATTGTAATAATTTTACCTGATTTGCCATTTTCCGATTCTATTTTTATGTTTTCAAAAAATCCAGTATCCCATAATGATCTGAAATCTTTTTTTATAAATTCATTTGAATAGATACCATTTTCTTTTGATTTCATATAGAAAAGGATTGTGTCTTTTGAAACTTTGCTATTCCCTTTTATTACAATTTTTTCAATGTTTTCACCTGATAGAAAAAATTGGAACAACAAGAAAATAAAAAAATAACTTATAACTTTTTTCATTTGGGCCTCTTTTATAGAAAATTTTTATAACATAATTTTGTTATAAATTCAACTAACATAAATTAATAGATAATAATTAATAGATGATTAAAATCATTTATTGGTTTCTTTTATAAAAAGAAAAGTCAATGAAAACCTTAAAAATACTGAAAATTAGCCCTCATATATTTCTAAATATGTTCATTTAGTTTATTTGCATTCTAATTAGGAGTAAAAAAATTATATTTAATTGATTTTATAATAAAATTGATTTATATTTCATCTAAGAAATTGAATTACATAGAAAAATAATAAAATGGAATGGATTAATGTAATAATTAATGGTAAAGAGGTAAGCGTTGCTTTTGATGAGAATAGTATCCATATATATAATGCTTTCCCTATAAAAGATGATCTGAAATTATTGGGTTATCGCTGGAATCCTGAAGATAAAAGTTGGTGTATAAATCCAGAGGATGTAGATTGTGAGATAGAAGTTTTAAAGAATAACCTTGAATCAAAACCTGCTATTGAAAGGGTTTATCATGAGTCGGAACTCTCAAAGTTTCCTAAATCTATGTCTGTTGTAGAGCTCAGGAATCGAATTGACCAATTGATAAAGAGGGGAGTAGGGGGACAAATCTGGATTCGTGGATTAGTGGCTTCAGATATAAAGAATTATAAATGGGCTTCATACTTTGATTTAAAGGATGAAAATGAAAATACAGATATTTTCTTTAAGGTTGAAGTAAAAAAAAGGGACCTGGAAATAATAAATCATAAGTTAAATGAGTCGGGAGCTTCTGAGACAATCGAAAAAGATTTGCCTGTTTTTTGTCTTGTTGAAGTATATCTTCCTTTAAAAAACATGGTAGATATTCGTTTGAAATTACTGGATATACTTCCCGAATATACTCAATCAAAAATTAGGAATCAAAGGGAGATTACCCTTGAAAAATTAAAAGATGAAGGTATTTTGGAAAAACAAAAAAAATTGTTGCTTCCATTGTTAATTTATCGTATTGGTGTTATTACATCAGAACAGGGCACATCTATTGAGGACATTATGGCTGGGCTGCATCCTTATGAAGGAAAATACAACCTTTTTTTTGTTGATAGCAGAATGCAAGGTTCAAATGCTGTTGAAAGTATTTTAAATGCCATTGATTTTCTTGAGAATAATCCGAAAATTCCCCTTGATGCTATTATTATTGCAAGGGGTGGTGGGAGTGAACAGTCTTTAGCAATTTTCAATGATTATAAAATTTGTCAGAGGGTTTGTCATTGTAAAGTACCAATTATCACTGCAATAGGACATGAAAAGGATGTGTCTGCAATTGAGATATGTTCTTTTTTTACTCCTGCTCCATCAACTCCTTCAGGAATAGGAAAATATTTAAAAGATAGGTATGTTTCTTTACAGGATCAGCTTACAGAATCAATATATAAATTGATCAATTGTTTTTCAAATGTCCATAATAGAGAGGTTGAGAAAATGAATTCATTTTTAAGAAATATCCCTTCTCTTGTTTTAAGTATCTTAAGATTAATAGAGGAGCGTTTTTTCTCTATAGCTCGCCTAATGGGGCAGTCAGTCTATTTTACAGTGAGAGATCATAAAAGAAGAATAAATAGCTTTGTGAGACAATTAATTTATAAGGCTGAGAGTTTAAATAATAGAGAGGAAAAACAGATTAAAAAAATTATTTTAAGAGTGGATTTTCGCAAACGTGATAGAGAGAATATAAAATTTGTTGAGAAAATTAAAGATCTCTCAAAAATGGGTTTGAACTTGTCATTAACAGCAATTTCTGATGAAGAAAAAGCAATAAAATCAAGAAGAGATATTGTATGTGCAAATGATCCTGAGAGAATATTAGAAAAGGGGTTTACTCTAACGTTAGATGAAAAAAATAGGATTATTAAGTCAATAAAAGAGTTTAAAAAAATTGATTTTCCAAAGTTAAAATTTAATGATGGAATTATAAAAATAAAAGAAAGGAGGGGAAATGAGTGATAAGTCAATAAAATATGAAGAGAGTTTTGCTATTTTAGAAAGTATTACTGAGTCTTTAAATAAGGATGAAATTGGAATAGATGATCTTGTTGAAAAAACAAAAGAGGCTCTTATTGCTGCAAGAACATGCATGGAGATTTTAAAACAGCAAAGAGGGGAATTTGAAAAATTGGAAACAGAATTTTCCCAGCTTCTTCAAGATTCAGAAAAAAAAGAGATAACAAATGATATAAAGGATGAAAATAAGGGAGAAGGTGATCCTTTTTAGTGTTCAAGGTCATGAATTCTCAGCCTTGGATCCAGAGCTTATTTTGATAGGATGAATATCTGTGTAAAGTAAAAGTCACCTATATCATTTTTTTCTACACCAACACCTGTGAGATTATAATTACCCTCAATATTTAATTTATGTTCCTCATTGTGTAGCCAGGTTTTATATGCAATTTCTGCAGGTTCAGAATAACCTGAAGTATATGCAACATTTTCTGCTGCTCTTGAATAAGGAATAGTTTCTTTAATTATTGCTAAACGATTTTGAAATCCATCATGACTAAAGGGAACTATCCCAGATGCCATATTACTGCTGTGTATTCGACATTGTTCAGCAATTGCATCATTCCATTCAAGTTTATCTAACCCTTTAGAAATGCGATGATCATTTATCAAGCGGAATACTTTTTGTTCAAGCTCATTTTCTGATAAGTCCGTACTATTTTTACATGCAGTTAAAAGGAGTGTAAATATAAAAAATATAGCACAGATTTGTCTTTTTTTAATATTCATTCTTAGAAATTATTTTACCATTTATATATTAAATAAACAATTTTACTTTATAAATCTCAATAGATGATTTTTAAGATATTAGCCGTAGGGGTCATAGCCGTAGGGGTCAAGTCTACGTTTGACTTTTAATTAAAAATTTAGTAATATTTTTATATGAGCAGGCCATTACGTATTGAATACCCTGGGGCATGGTATCATGTAATGAATCGTGGTAGGAGGTCTGAGAAAATATTTTTAGGCAGATCAGATTATCAGCTTTTTATTGATTTGCTAAAAGAGTCTATAGAGCTATGGGGATTAAAAATTAGTGCCTTTTGTTTGATGCCTAATCATTATCATCTTTTGGTTCAAACTCCAGAAGGTAATCTGAGTCGGGTTATGCGCCATATCAATGGGGTATATACTCAGCGGTATAATAGAGCTAATAAGTGTGATGGTCAGCTATTCAGGGGGAGGTTCAAAAGTATTTTAGTTGGTGAAGAGAGTTATCTTTTGGAGTTAGTACGTTATATTCATAGAAATCCTGTAAGGGCTAAAATAGTAAGAGATCTTGATGAATATCCATGGAGCAGTCATAAGGGTTATATATCGAAGTTACAGAAGTGGAGTTGGTTGCACAAGGAATTTATTTTTTCGATTTTATCGTTAGATAGACAAAAAGGGATTGTGAAATATCTAAATTTTGTACAGCTTGGGGATTCAAGAGAAATTAGAGATATTTTTAAGAGTTCGAGGTTACCATGTCTGCTTGGTAGTAATGATTTTATTAATTGGGTTAAAGAGAGATTTTTTGTAAAGAAAGAAAACAAGGAGGTACCAGAATCAGTTAATTTAGCTCCAGATGTTGAAAGAATTAAGGATGTTGTTTGTAAATATTATGATACTGGGAAAGGGGAGCTACATAAGTGCAAGAGGGGTTATTTTAATGAACCTAGAAATGTTGCAATATATTTAGCAAGACAGCTCAGGAGAGATACTCTGGATAGAATTGGAAAGGAATTTTCATTGCAGCGTTATAGTTCTGTGAGTAGTGTTTTATATAAAATGAAAGGGTTGATAAGAAAAGACAGTTGTATACAAAAGAGAGTTGAAGAAATCAAGAATGATATCCTCAAAGGTCAAACGTAGACTTGACCCCATGAGTAGTTAACAATTAAAAAATATTCATATTTATTTTATTGACATTTTTCTTTTTTACTGTTATTTTTTTCATGTGATAAAACATATTGCTAAGCGGTGTATATAAATGATTTGTAGGAAGTGTGGATCTGAGAATATCGATGAAAGCTGTTTTTGCAGTAAGTGTGGTTCAGATTTATTGGAAAGGTCTGATTCATCTTCTTTGGGGAGTTCAAAAATCCCAAATATTAAATCTGAGTTCAATTTTAATCCAGATGATCTATTTGCAGATAGATACAAAATTATAGAAGAGATTGGACAGGGTGGAATGGGAAGAGTATATAAAGCAGCGGATAGAGAATTGGACATAGTTGTTGCCTTAAAAATGATACGCCCTGAATTTCTTGCAGATCCCAAAATGATTGAAAGGTTTAAAAATGAGATTCTACTTGCAAGAGAGATATCACATGAGAATGTGCTTAGAATTCATGATTTTGGTGAGAAAGATGATATTAAATTCATTTCAATGCAATATATTGAAGGGGAAAGTCTGAAAGATATAATTCAGGAATCTCCCTCTCCTTTAAGTATTGATTCAATACTTAGCATATCCACACAAATTCTAGAGGGGCTTGGTGCAGCTCACAGGAATGGCGTTGCTCATCGGGATTTAAAGCCGTCAAATATAATGATAGATGAAAATGGAAGAGTTTTTATTACAGATTTTGGTCTGGCTAAATCCTTAAGAGAAGGTGATCCAAGTTTTACTGGGACTCTTGTTGGAACTCCTCAATATATTTCACCCGAGCAATGGAGAGGTGATAAGATTGATGGACGCTCAGATATTTACTCTTTTGGAATAATGATGTATGAGATGGTAGCAGACAGTCTCCCCTTTGAATCGGAAACAGACTTTGGATACCTTAAGAAGCATATCAGTGAAAGACCTAAATTTCCAAAAGATATGGAAATGGAAATTCCTCTATTTATTAGAAAGATTATTCTTAAATGTTTAGAGAAGAAGCCAGAAAGACGTTACATGAATGCAGAAGAAATTCTTGATGATTTAACAGAAGGCAAATTTACCACAAAACCAATAGATATTTTTAAAATAAATAATAAAGGGTTCAAATTAATCCTTTTTGTTGGTTTGATTATTTTACTCACGATTTCTTTTTATTTTATAAAAAAAGGGGGATTACTTAATAAAAAGGTTTCTATTATTGAGTTAAGACCTTCAGTAGCAGTAATGCATTTTGAGAATAATACAGGTGAAACTAACCTGGATGAATGGAGTCTAGCTTTCTCTGATCTGTTGGTTACAGATCTTGCTCAATCTAAATATATACGAGTATTGCCAGAAGATCAACTCTATCAGATTTTAAAAGAAGCAAATCATTTAAAACATACAAGATATGGGCCTGACATTATTGAAAAGGTGGTTTCTAAGGCAAATGTCCGGTATGTTATTCTGGGAAGTTATGCTAAAGCAGGTGATATTTTTCGTGTAAGCATCAAGATTCTTGAACCGAAAAAGGGAGAATTATTAGACACAGTATATGTTGATGGAAAGGGGGAAGCAAGTCTTTTTTCTGTTGTTGACCGATTGACTCTAAAAATAAAATCCAGCTTAAGTCTTAGTCCAAAAGAGATTCTTAATGATATTGATAGAGAGATTGGTAAGATTACAACTAACTCGCCTGAAGCGTTAAAATACTATGTTGAGGGTGAAAGCTGTTATATAGAGCAAAAGTTCAATGAGAGCATTAATAATCTAAAAAAGGCAGTTGCCATTGATCCTGAATTTGCTATTGCTTATAACAAAATATCAGTAAATTATTCATATTTAAGACAATCAGATTTTGCTTTACAATATATGAAAAAGGCAATGGATTTGTCTGAGCGTGTTTCTGATAGAGAGCGTTATCTTATCAAAGGTTCTTATTATACTCAGATTGGAAAATCTTATAGAGAAAAGATAAAACCTTATCTGGATTTATTAAAACTCTATCCAGAGGATGAAAAAGGAAATGTCATGCTGGGCTCAAAGTATAGAAATGTTGAAGAGTGGGATCTTGCAATTAGGCAATTTGAAAGAGTTTTAAAGATAAATGACAAATCAAGAATTGCTTTATGGAACCTTGCTTATCTATTTATGAAAAAAGGTTGGTATGATAAAGATATAGATTTTCTTAAGAAAAATAAGTATTTACTATATAATAGAGTAAGATATCATAGATATTTAAGTGATATTTATACGTGTCAACACAGGTATGATTTGTCTTTAATGGAATTGCAAAATGTAATTTCTTTAGAAGCTAATAATTATAAAAATTTTGAATTGATTGGTAATGTTTACCATTTAAAAGGGGATTTAACAAAAGCTCAGAAAATTTATGAGCAACTTATTGAGATTGAAAAAAGAGATTCGGATTCTGAGCTGTTGGGGCATTTCTGGATGGCTCATCTATATTTGATTAAAGGGCGATATGAAAAGAGTGAGGAGAATATTATTCAGGGGATTAAACTTTCTGAAAAATCCGGTTTGAAATATTATGAGTTAGATTTTAAATTATTTTTGGCTTATTTAAATTTTCAACATAAACATTTTACAGAAGCAATTGCTTTATCAAAACAAGCTTTTGAAAAGGCTCTCAAATATAATTTTAAAGAAAATCAGGTAGAGGCTTATCATCTTTTGGGACTTAACCTGATTGAGGTAGATAAAATTGATGAAGCAAAGAAATGTGCAGAAAAATTGAAAAAAATGATTGAGAAAATAGGAAACAAGAGGAGTCTGAGATATTATTACCATTTGATAGGATTAATTGCATTCAAAGAAGATAGTGTTCTTAAATCAATTTTTTATATTAAAAAAGCCATAAATTTATTGCCCTATCAAAGTGATAAGGATGATGAGCATGCTTTTTATATATCTACTCTGGCATCAATATTATATAAAACAGGAAATATTGATGAGGCTCTCCAGAAATATAAAAGGATCGTACATTTAACCTTTGGAAGATTAAGATTTGGTGATATTTATTCTAAAAGTTTTTATTGGCTGGCAAAAATATACCAGAAAAAAGGCTGGAAAGGTAAAGCAATAGAGAACTTTGAGAAATTTATTCTGTTGTGGAAAGAAGCAGATTCTTGGCACAATGAACTTAAGGATGCTAAAAAACAACTGATAACTCTTAAAAGAGCTACTTCTGTGTGATAGAGTTTTATCCTATATTTAATCTTTTATTCTTTGCCAGAACAGTTTTTTTTCTTCTAAAAGGATCTTGTTGATTTGACATACCCATTTTTGTACTTTTCCAATAATAGATCCGGAAAAAGCGGTGTCCATAGGGCATATCCTGCACTCTTCGATATTATCACACAACATGCAGAATTTATCTGAAGTCCAATAATAGTCCATCCTGAGTTTCGAATAGTTAGAAAGTATTTTTTGGTAAACTGTTTTATGATTTTTTATAAAAAAATCCAGGTTACCAAAACTATATTTAGGATATTCTGAAGTTTTTTCTTTTCCTTGAAAATAGTCTGAGAAAAGATAACATCCCCAGATATTTCCATGTGGAGTTAATGCCATACGATCTTTACCTGCTGTACATTTAAAAATACCTTTTTCAAAATCATCTTTGAAATTATTAAGAGGAATAAAGCCCGTTTTTTTATAATATAAGTATAAATAATCGCTTAGATTTGTTAATTCTTCTTTTAATTTGTGAATTGATGTTTTATTCCAGGCTTCTGTGGTGTTGATAGAAAGATTGATTTTAGGAATTCCAAGACCAAGGATAAAGGAAATGGATTTTGAAATATTTTCAACTGTTTTTTGTGTGAATACGCTATTTATCTCAAGTTTTATGTCGGGATAGTTTAAGATTTTTTTAATAACCGAAATTGTTTGTGTGAAGCTACCCTTTTTTCTTGATATCTCTTGAGCATATCCATCAAAGCTTATCATCAATGAAAATTTATATTGGTTTAGAAATTTTAGTATCTTGTTATCAGTTAAACTTCCATTACTGGTCATTGAGTAATGGATTTTTTTTTTAAGCTTTTTATTTTTAGATTCCAGAATGTGTGTGATTTTTTTAATTTTATCAAAAGCAAGTAGAGGTTCTCCACCATAAAAATTTATGTAGCACTCTTTACTTAAATATGGAAAGAAAAATTCTATAGATTTCTCAATTATGGAGTTAGTGACATATGTTTTACTTTTTTTTTTATAGCAGTATGTACAGTTGAAATTGCAATCTTCAGTTACAATAAAGGTAAAGCTGCAAAACTCCATTAGTTTAAAATAACAAAATTATAATATATGGAAATATTATAAATATATTAAATTGGAAATTTGGAGATGGAACAAATTATTTTTTTGGATTTCCAAATGGACATGGATCTATTGAGTCTATTCCGGGTTGTGCAAACATAATAAACAAGTTGTCAAGAGCCAAATGAGCTGCCTCTTTTTGTTGTTTGAGTTTATTCCAATCAATTCTGTCATTTTGCTCAGAAGGCACAGAATCAACCAATTCCTCGATTTTTTTTAAAAGTACATAGATGTTAGGTAAACTTTGTTCGGACATTTTTTTCTCCTTAGTTTTTTGATTTCATTATTTCATATGAAAAAAATAAAATCAATAGGTAGTATTCAAAATATTTTTTTATATTTTCTTGACAACAATGGGATGAAAAAATATACTTGTATCTAAAATCAAAGGAATTATAATATGAATGTAAAGTTTGAGGCTGTAAAAAATTATGAAAAGACAAAGAAGATTGTAGGGTATTTGTCAAGGAAAAAGACAAAACCTCAGGATTATTATGAAATGGGATTTAAATGCGGCCTTGAAATTCATCAACAGTTAAAAACTGAAAAAAAACTATTCTGTCGTTGTCCTGCAGGTTTATATCAAGAGAAGGATGAATATGATGCTGAAATTATCAGACATATGAGACCCACTCTGAGTGAAATGGGTGAGTATGATGGAACTGCATTGATGGAGTTTAAAACAAAAAAGGATATTATTTATCACATAAAGAATGAAACAGCCTGTACTTATGAAATTGATGACACCCCCCCATTTATTTTAAACAGGGAGGCTCTTGACATTGTCCTGGAAATTTCATTACTTTTAAATACAAATATTGTAGGTGAATTACATATTACTCGTAAGCAGTACCTTGATGGCAGTATTCCTACAGGTTTTCAGAGGACTGCTCTTGTTGGAATCGAGGGTGAGATCCAATTAAAAAAGAAAAAGATACGTATAATTCAGGTAAGTGTTGAGGAAGACTCCTGTAGAGAGGTTTCAGATATTGGTCATGAGAGAGTATATATAACTGATCGGCTTGGCATGCCTTTAGTAGAAATGGTAACATACCCTGATATGAAAACCCCTGCAGAAGCAGAAGAAGCCGGGCATTACCTTCGTTTTTTAACTCGAAGTACAGGAAGAGTTAGAACAGGAATAGGTGCTGCAAGAGAGGATGTTAATGTAAGTATAAATGGTGGAACCAGAGTTGAAATCAAGGGTGTTTCACATATCAAGTGGATACCAGAATTAACTCATAATGAAGCCTTCCGTCAGAAAGCTCTTCTTGAAATAAAAAAAATGTTAAATAAGCGTATTACTGATCCTTCAAAATGGAGAATAAGTAGCAGAGATATTTCAGCAGATCTTTTTAAATCAAACAATTTTCCCTTTAAAAATTTAGGTGTAAATAAGAATAGAATTGTGTGTGTGAATCTACCTGATTTTAGAGGGATTCTTTCATTTTTTACACAACCTGACAAGATGTTTGCAAATGAATTGATAGATCGTCTTAAGGTTATAGCATGTCTTGAAAAACCAAATATGATACACTCTGAGGAATTAGAGCCAATTATAAGTGAAGATGAACTATTCTATGTAAAAAAGATTCTAAACATAAAAGAAAATGATGCTCAGGTGATTATTTGTGGCTCAGATCCAGATATTAAAACTGCTCTTGAAACTATTGAGGAGAGGTGCCTACTTGCCTTCAAGGGTGTTCCAAATGAGACCAGAAAGTCATTTAGAGATGGCACCAATATTTTTGAAAGAGTTCTGCCAGGGCCTAATCGTATGTATCCTGATACCGATTCTGCCCCAATTCCTATAGAAGAGAGCCAGATTCAGGAAGCTAGAAAATTGCTTTCATCAAGTATTGCTTCAAAAATCAATCAGCTTGAGAAGTGGAAAATTCCTTCTGATACATATACCTATATTTTAAAACTAAATTTATTTAAATTAATAAAAAATATTATAGAGAGTTTTGAAGTGGATCCTGTTTTTGTTGGAACTCTTATTGGGCATAAACTTAAAAGTATAGAGGGTAAAACAAATTCTTCATCATTATTTAATTATTCTAAAATTTATGATCTTTTCGCCTATGTGATTAAAAATAAATTAAAAAAGGGGATTATAAAAGAGATGCTACCAGTTATATATAAAAATTCAAACATGGATTTTGACTCTGTTTTAAAGATCATAAAGTTTGAAAAAAAGAGTGAAAAGAAAATTCTGTTTTTTTTGTCAGATCTAAAAAAGAGATTTAAAGAAATAAGTGGTTCGAGGTATAATCCACGAGCTGAGTGTCTGTGGATTATGGGGGAATTGTATCCAATGGCAAAAGGTAATATGGAGCTTGAAAAACTTGGGAAAATGGTTGCAGGTGAAGAAAATGAGTGATCTTTTTAAGGGATATAAAGGTAAAGCTTTATTGGTTTTAAAAAAATTTAACATAAGGGTCTGGAGTGAAACATTGATTGAAACTACAAGGGGAGAGTTTAAAGGCATAATTCTTCCAAGGTCTGAAAATGATGATGATCTTCACATTGTTTTAAAGCTGATAACTGGTTACAATATTGGGATTGATGTTAATACAGTTACAAATATGAAAGAACTTGGTTATAAAGAGGCGCATTATAAAATACCTGAAAAGGAATTCCCTTTTTCAGAGGATAAACCAAATGTAAAACTCTTTGGAACAGGTGGGACCATTGCTTCAAGGCTTGATTACAGAACAGGTGCTGTTATTCCAGCTTTTTCTCCCGGGGAACTTTATGGAGCTGTACCTGAGTTGGCAGATATATGTAATTTAACAACTGAGAAACTCTTTGCTGTGTTTAGTGAGAACATGGGGCCAGAAGAGTATAAGGTACTTGCAATCGCAATTGGAGAAGAGATCAAAAAAGGGATTGATGGTGTTGTTATTGGTCATGGAACAGATACTCTTCATCATACTGCAGCTGCACTCTCTTTTATGGTGCAAAATTCACCTGTACCGATAATTCTGGTTGGATCTCAGCGTTCTTCTGATAGGCCTTCATCTGATGCAGCTCTCAATCTTATACATGCCACAAAAGCAGCCTGTCAATCTGATATTGCAGAGGTAATGGTATGCATGTTTGGTCCTACATCTGATGAGTATGCTCTTTTACATACAGGCACAAGGGTAAGGAAAATGCATTCATCATATCGCTCTACTTTCCGAACAATTGGTGATACACCAATAGCAATGGTTGATAAAGATAAAATAACACCTATATGGACAGATTATAACCATAGGAGGAATGATCGTAATGTTGAAATTTATCCATATTTTGAGGAGAAGGTGACATTAATATATTACTATCCTAATATGCAGCCTGATATAATAGATTCTCTTGTAGAAAGTGGTTATAAGGGTATTGTTATTGCAGGAACTGGTTTAGGACATGTAAACAAACCTCTTTACCCTGCAATTGAGAGGGCAATAAAGAGAGGAGTTGCTATATATATGACTGTTCAAACTCTGTGGGGTTATGTTCATATGTTTGTTTATGATACTGGAAGAGATTTAATGAATAAAGGTATAATTCCTGCTGAGAATATGCTTCCTGAAGTAGCTTATGTAAAACTAGGTTGGGCACTTGGTCAAACTGATGATTTGGATAAAGTAAGGCAAATCATGCTTAATCCAATAAATAAAGAAATTACAGAGAGGGAACCTTACAATGGATACCTGATATTCCAGGGCGGAGTACCAGGAATTGATGATTTTTTAAAGAAATTTCATAAATAATTTGAAGTAATCTAATTTATTTATCTGTAAAAAAAACCATTTCTACTTGAGTCCCCTTTTTCTTTTCAGAAATGATTACCAGTTTATCTGTAAATCTTTTCATGTTTTGTATACCCATTCCAGCTCCGAAACCAAACTCTTTTACATAATCAGAAGCAGTGGTGAATCCTTCTTCCATAGCTTTTTCAAGATCTTCAATTCCAATACCTGAGTCAGTTATACGTATAATGATTCTATCTTCTTTAATATAACAGAAAACATTCCCTGTGCTTTTACTATGAATAACAACATTTGTTTCTGCTTCATAAGTTGCAACCCCTATTCGTCTTATTATTTCATTATCTATCTCTTTTTTCTTTAAAAATTGTTGTAAAAGAGCAGCTCCTGTTCCAGCAGCAATAATATCTGCATTGTCAATAGCAAAGTGAAACTCTGCTTCTTTAACCAGTAATTTTTCACCTGTAACAAGTGAAATTTCCTGGTTTAAGGTTGAATTCCTTTTTTTGTCATGAGAATATATTAAATTGAATTTTTCCAGTATTCCATGTAGTATGTCCACTCTTGAAATGATGCCCTGAACTTTATTATTGTTATCAACTACAGGAAAACGCCTGAGTTTTAAGATATCGAATTTTTCAACAACATCAGTAAGATTGTCATTTATATTTACTGTTCTTACATTGGTTGTCATTATGTTTTGAATAGGTTCATTTATTTTGTTGAACTCAAGCGCTTTAATAATATCTTCTAAACTTATTATTCCTATAAGTTTATTTTCTTTATCAAGGATTGGGATTCCAGAAATTTTTTTTATTCGCATCATTTCTTTAGCTTGAGACATTTTATTTTCAGGTGTTAGGGTTGTAACATTTTTGGTCATTATATCAGATGCTTTTATATGGGCAAATATGTCAGCGTATTTTTTTAGGCCTTTTTTATTTTTCATCAATTCCTTTAAAACCAGCTTTAAAAAGTCTTCCACATGAGCAGAACATATAATATTTAGTTCTTATAAGCAAAAAGTTGTTCTTTTTAGCCATTTCAATTGTTTGTTGTGGAATATTTTTACCAGATATAATTACCAATCCCAGAATCTCTGTTACAATGCCTGTTCTTACAGATTGTGGCGATGCCTGTGCTGATAGAATCATCATCCCTGGTTTTGCAAAAGCGAGGATCTCACTCATCATGTCACCAGCTCCTATGGATTTTACATCTTCATCTAATTTATCTTCTCCTGAGATTACTTCACCATCAAGTATTTTTACCAATTCTCTAACTTTCATACTTACCTCACTTATTTTTCGAATTCTATTATAGATTTTTTTTAATGTCAATTAATTTATGGTTGAATAGTTTATTGGTTCTTTTGTTAACTCAAAACTTAACACTATTTAATTTTTCCTCTAACCACGATTTTGTTTTTTCCACCAAATCCCAGTCCCCAAATCCCAGATCCTACTTTTTACTTTTGCCTTGTTACTCATCCACTCATCTACTCATTTACACATCTACCCATCACTTTTGCCTTTTTACTTTTTACTTTGGGTTTGATAAATCAAACCCCTACTTGAAAATTTTGTTTAAGTCGTTTATATTTATTGAAATGAAAATTTCTGCTGATCTTCATATTCATTCTACGCTTTCTCCATGCGGGGCACTTGAAATGTCTCCCTCTGCAATTGTAAATAGGGCTAAAGAGTTGAATCTGGATGTTATTTCTGTTACTGATCACAATAGCATGGAAAATTGTTTTTATGCTTCTTCAATTGGTAAAAAATTTGGTGTTAAGGTTATATATGGGATGGAAGCCCAAACTCTAGAAGATGTACATATTCTGTGTTATTTTGAAAAAATGAAAGAGGCTGAGATATTTTATTCGGATATTTATAATTATCTGCCAAGCATAAAAAATAGACCTGATTATTTTGGCGATCAGGTTGTTGTTGATGAAGATGATAATATTGTCAGAGTTGAGGAAAAGTTGTTATTCAATTCTATTGATTTGTCGATCTCTGAACTTGTTGATAGGGTAAGGTCATATAATGGCTATGTTGTGCCTGCTCATATCGAAAGTGAGCAATTTGGTCTGATGCGAAATCTGGGTTTTATTGTTGAAGAATTAAAAAATTGTATATTTGAGATATCTTATAATGCAGATAGAGAAAAAGTATTGGCTAAATATCCTGAGCTTGATAATTTCAGTCTAATTTCAAATTCAGATGCTCACTATATTAGAGATATAGGTAGAGTTTATACTATTTATGATGTTAAAACACCTATTATTGAGGAAATATATAAAGCAGGTCTTGAAGGCAGGTTTGAGGTAAAATAGCAATATGATGGAAGAACTCTGTTATCATATAATTGATATTGTTCAGAATTCAATTTCAGCGAACTCAAAAAATATTAAAATAAAATTAAAAGAATCAGATAAAGGGGATTTAATTTTAATTGAGATTAATGATGATGGTAAAGGAATGGATGCTGAAACTCTAAAAAATGTTCAGGATCCTTTTTATACTACAAAAAGCGGTAAAAAAGTAGGGCTTGGAATTCCTCTTTTGAAAGAAACAGCCATTCATTGTGAGGGAAGTTTTAAAATGGAAAGTCGTGTTGGAAAGGGTACATTGGTAAGGGCTATTTTCAAAAAAAGTAACATAGATGTTCCTCCTATAGGAGAAGTTAAGGATACGATTCTGACCTCAATAGTGGGTAATGACCCTTGTGATATAGATATTACTTATGAGAATGATAATGGATGTTTTAATATATCTACAAAAGAAATAAAAGAGCAGATAGGGGACTTACATATAACTCATCCGGATGTAATGAGATTTTTAAAAGAATTTATAGACAAAGGGATTTCAGATTTACAAAAATATACTTAATAATTTAGTTCTGAAAAAATCAAAAATGATTTGCAATTTTATCTTGACTTTTATGGATCATATTGTTATAAAGTTAATTAATATTAAAATGGGATCTATAATCAATGGAAATTAAAAAAATCATTTTTGAATTGGGGCTCAAAGTATTTGCTGAGGGCCAAAACAGTTCTTTTTATGAGGGTTATACTTCAGATCTTCTTTCTGATGTTATGGCTAATTGTAAAGAAGGCAGTGTGTGGATAACAATTCAGAGACATATGAATGTAATTGCAGTTGCTCAATTAAAAAAGATTGCAGGAATAATCCTTCCCAATGGAATTTCTCCTGATGATCAGGTAAAAATAAGAGCAAAGGATGAGGGAATTTATATTTTGGGGACTCAGGATAATGCATTTGAAGTGTCAGGTAAAATTTATTCACTATTAAAAAAATAATACCAATTAATGTTTAATAGATTATTCTTTCTAAATAAATAAAAAATAAAACAATGTAGGAGGAATTTATGGAATTAGTTGATATTCATAATCCTGATAATGAGTATTATAGAAGTTTAAAGAAATTTATTGAGCAAAATCGGGAAACTCCAGGACCACTTATACAGGTACTTCACAAAGCTCAAGAAATTTTTGGGTACTTACCAGTTGAAGTTCAGTATTTTATAGCACGGGAAATGGATGTTTCATATTCAGAGGTTTATGGTGTTGTTACTTTTTATAATTTTTTCAGGACTGAACCAATTGGTGATCATATAATCAATGTTTGTCTTGGAACTGCCTGTCATGTTAAGGGAGCTCAGGAAATTATTAAAGTTCTTCAAAAAGAACTTGAATTGAAGGTTGGTGGAACAACTAAGGACAGGTTTTTTACTCTTTCTACTGCCAGGTGTTTTGGAGCATGTGGGTTGGCACCTGTTATGTTAATTGATGATGAGGTATATGGAAGACTCAACCCTCAAAAAGCAGTACAAATAATACAACAATTTAAACAGGAAAATCAAGAAAATTGATTTTTATTAGTATAAAAGGAGGAAAATACAATGAAACTTGAGGATTTAAAGAAAATAAGAGAAAAAGCAGAGAAAGATATGCATCTTCGCGATGGAAAAGCAAGGATTAAGGTAATTGTAGGAATGGGTACGAGTGGAATCGCAGCAGGTGCACGAGAAACCTTAAAAGTTTTTCTTAATGAAATTGAAAAACGTGATCTAAGTGATATTATTGTTTCTCAATCGGGTGAAAGAGGATTAAGTTCACATGAACCGATTGTTACCATTCAGGAAGAGGGGAAACCAGATATAATTTATGGTAATGTAACGGCTGAAAATGCAAGAAAAATTATATCTGAACACATTGTCAATGGAAATCCAGTCTCTGAATTTGTGTTGGAAGTAAAAGAATAAACCTTATTTAAGAGTTAAGGAGGCTTTTAATGAAAAAAAGACTGGATGTTTTGATTTGCGGAGGTGCAGCATGTATTGCTTCCCATAGCCATGAGATAAAATCAAAACTTATTGAGAAAATAAATGAAAAAGATATAGAAGATGAGATTAACATTGTTGAAACAGGATGTATGGGGCCCTGTGAACTTGGGCCTGTTATGGTTGTTTATCCTGAAGGTTCATTTTATGTCAAGATAAAAGAAGAGGATATAGATGAAATTATTGAAAGCCATTTTTTGAAGGGAAGGCCTGTTAAAAGATTACTTTGGAAAACCCCGGAAGCTCGCAAAATAGTTGAAGAAAAAAAGCAAGTCCCTTTCTTTGAGAAACAGAAGAAGATAGTTTTATCTAACTGCGGCTTGATTGATCCGGAAAATATTGAAGAGTATATTGCAAAAAGAGGTTATGAAGCTTTAGGTGAGATGTTAACCACAAAAACTTCAGAACAGGTTATTGATATAATGGTAAAATCAGGACTCAGAGGAAGGGGAGGCGCAGGATTCCCAACAGGATTAAAGTGGAAGTTTACAAGAGCTGCCAAAGGAAACGAGAAGTATGTTATCTGTAATGCTGATGAGGGAGATCCTGGAGCTTTTATGGATAGAGCTATTCTCGAAGGAGATCCACATTCTGTACTTGAGGGAATGGCTATTGCTGGATATGCAATAGGTGCAAATAAAGGGTATGTTTATGTTAGAGCAGAATACCCATTGGCAATTGATAGGATCAAGGTTGCAATTAAACAGGCAAGGGATATGGGTGTGTTTGGTGAAAATATTTTTGAAACAGATTTTTCATTTGATGTGGAGATAAGGATGGGTGCAGGAGCTTTTGTATGTGGTGAAGAAACTGCATTAATTGCTTCTATTGAAGGTAAAAGAGGGCAACCAAGACCAAAACCACCATTTCCAGCAAACAAAGGACTTTGGCAAAAACCAACGTGCATAAATAATGTTGAAACTCTTTCTAATATCCGTCATATTTACCTTAATGGTCCTGATTGGTTCAATTCCATTGGTACTGAAAAGAGTAAAGGTACAAAAGTTTTTGCTCTTTCTGGCAATGTCAGAAATACAGGTCTTGTAGAAGTACCAATGGGAATTACTCTTGGAGATTTGGTATATGAGATTGGAGGAGGAATTCCTAATGATAAAAAATTTAAGGCTGTACAAACAGGTGGACCTTCTGGTGGCTGTATCCCGATACAATATTTAAACAAACCAATTGATTATGAATCTTTAAAAGAACTTGGCTCAATAATGGGTTCCGGTGGTTTGATCGTTTTGGATGAAGATAGCTGTATGGTGAATATGTCAAAGTATTTTCTTGAATTTTGTCTTGAGGAGTCCTGTGGTCAGTGTGTTCCCTGCAGGGTTGGCCTAAAGCAAATGTATGATATTTTAGAAGATATAACGCTTGGCAGAGGCACAATGGAAGACCTGGATAGGCTTGAAAAATTGGCTCTAACAGTTAAAACAACATCATTATGCGGTCTGGGTCAAGCAGCTCCAAATCCTGTACTCTCAACATTGAAATATTTTCGTCATGAATATATTGAGCATATTAAAGAGAAGAAATGTAAAGCAGGAGTATGTGCAGCACTTTTTAATGCTCCATGTGAAAATGCATGTCCTGCTCATGTTGACCCATCATCTTATATTTCATATATGTCAGATGGAAGATTTAATGAGGCTTATTTATGTCATATGGAAAACAATCCATTTCCTATTGTTTGCTCTCGTATATGTCCTGCTTTTTGTGAGAAAAAGTGTTCAAGAGAGAAATATGATGAAGCCATTGCTATTCGTGAGGTTAAACGGCTCTTTGCAGATTGGGCTATTGAAAATGAGATGGGATTTGCTCCTCCATTAAAACCAAAGAAAGAGAATGTAGCTATTATTGGAGCTGGACCCTCTGGTTTATCCTGTGGTTTCTATTTGACAAGACTTGGTTATAAACCTGTTGTTTTTGAAGCTCTGTCAGAAGCTGGAGGAATGATGAAGTGGGGAATTCCGGATTACAGGCTTCCGAAAGAAAAACTAAAAGCGGAAATTAATGTTATAGAAAGAGCAGGTGTAGAAATTCTTTTGAATTCGCCTGTAAAATCCATTGATACTTTAAAAAATGACTTTGATGCAATATTTATTGCAACAGGTGCACATAATGTAGCTGAAATGAAGATTGAAGGGAGTGATCTTAATGGTGTTCGGTATGGTATTGAATTCTTACGTAAAGTTAATGGCGGAGAACAGGTGAGTGTTGGAGAGAATGTGATTGTCCTGGGTGGAGGTTCAACAGCAATGGATTGTGCAAGGACTGCAAAGAGATTGGGAGCTAAAGAGGTCAGGGTTGTTTATCGCAGGACAAAAGCTGAAATGCCTGCACAGATTGAGGAGTTAATGGAAGCTGAAGAGGAAGGAATAATAATAGATTACCTGATCTCACCTATAGAAGTAATTGGAAATGGAAAAGTTGAAGGTTTAAAATGCATCAAAACTGAGCTTGGTGAATTTGATTCTTCTGGAAGGAGAAGTCCTGTGCCTATAGAAGGAACTGAATTTATACTTAAAACTGATCTGATTATTCCATGTTTGGGACAAAAGATGTCAAAAGGGTTGGATTTTGGTGAAATAGTATTAAATAAATGGGGCTTCCTCGATGTAAAATCAGAAACAATGCAAGTTACTGAAGATGGAATTTTTGCAGGTGGGGATAATATAAATCCTTCTACTGTAATTGAGTGTGTGGCTCATGGAAGACAGGCTGCTATTAGTATTGATAAGTATTTTGGATATGATGGAAAACTCTTTGATAAAGAGAGAAAGGTTGTGGAAGTTTCTTATGATGAAGAAAAGTATTTGAAAACAATTCAAAAAAAGAAATCTCATTTTTCAAATATCAAAGAGAGAATAAAGAGCCTGTGTTTGGAAGTAAATTTGGGTTTAACCAAAGAGGATGCAATTGAGGAATCTCGACGCTGTTTGCATTGTGATAGGGGAGAGCCTGTAATTACAGCAAAAGAAGAAACAAAATCAATAAAGATAGAAGAGATGCTTTGAGGTGTGATATGTCAAGAGAAGAAATTTTAAAAAAGTATGATCAAACATCAGATAATTTGTTGGCAATTCTTCATGATATTCAGGATAGTAAAGATGAACATTACTTGACTAAAGAAGACTTGAAGAAAGTTTCAGATTACCTTGGTCTAACGTATAGTTTTGTTCATGGTGTTGTGACATTTTATTCTATGTTTAGCCTTAAACCAAGAGGCAAAAATATTATAAGGGTATGTCAATCTCCCCCCTGTCATTTAATGGGTTCAACTACAATCTCTAAGGAGTTAATAAAAATTTTAGGAATAAAATTTGGAGAAACAACTGAAGATGGTTTATTTACATTGGAGATAACATCCTGTTTAGGAGTATGTGGTGTAGCACCAGCTATAATGATCAATGATCAGGTTTTTGGGAATTTGAATACAGATCGCTTATATGAAGTAATAGAAGAAAAGAGGAGGGTAAAATGAGTATTTATAGAGCTCATATACTTTTTCCTATTGACGAAGGAACGATTCAATCGGGGGTTTTTGAAATAAAAAGAGAGCTTGAGGAGAAAATAGAAGAACAAAACTTGAATAAGGAAATTAAAGTCCTTGAAACAGGGACTATTGGTGTTATTGGAAAGGGAGTGATAATTGTTATTTATCCGGATAATGTGACATATTATAATGTAAATAAAACCAATTTGGATAATATAATTCAAGAACATATCATAAAGGGTCGTATTGCAAAAAGAGTAGAACATTCAACCGAGAAATATATATCTGGAAAGAAGGGGTATCAAAATGTAGGATTAACCAGAGAGCAACAACGCATTGTTCTTGACAAATGCTGGAAGATCGATCCTGAAAGTATAGATGAAGTTCTGGCAGCTGGAGGGTATAGAGGAGTTGAAAAGATTTTCAGCGAATCCATTAGCCCTGAATCTGTAATTGAGGAAATTAAGAATTCCGGGTTAAGAGGTCGTGGTGGAGCTGGCTTCCCAACAGGTTTAAAGTGGTCTTTTACAAGAGCTGCTAAGGGAGAGGAAAAATTCATGATTTGCAATGCTGATGAAGGTGAACCAGGAACCTTTAAAGATAGGTTAATAATGGAAGGTGATCCACATAAACTTGTAGAAGCAATGATTATAGCGGGCTATGCTGTTGGTGCAATAAAGGGATATATATATATAAGAGGTGAGTATGAACTTTCGATAAAGAGGATTCAGAAAGCTATTGATCAGGCTTTAGAATACAATCTTTTGGGTAAGAATATTTTAGAAACTGATTTTTCTTTTGATCTTGAAATAAAGAAAGGTGCAGGTGCGTATGTATGTGGAGAGGAAACTGCTTTAATTGATTCCATTGAGGGTAAAAGAGGTTATCCAAGGATTAAGCCTCCTTACCCTGCAAATAAGGGACTCTGGTAAAAACCAACATGTGTGAATAATGTAGAAACACTTGCAAATATACCAGAAATTATTTATAAGGGAAGTAATTGGTTTAAGAAAATCGGAACTGAAAAATCAACGGGTACAAAGGTATTTACAATACTTGGTCATGTTGAATATCCGGGCTTAATTGAGGTAGAAATGGGAACTCCGCTCAGAGAGATCATCTTTTCATATGGTGGTGGTATAAAGGGAGGTAAAAGATTCAAAGCAGCACTTGTTGGTGGCTCAGCAGGTGTATTTCTCCCTGAAGGGCTATTGGATGTTAATATGGATTTTGAAAGTTTAATGGAGAGTAAAGCTGTACTTGGCTCAGGCGCAATTTTAGTAATGAATGAAGATACGGATATGGTTGATATGTTATTCTCTATTCTAAAATTCTTTGCTCATGAATCATGCGGTCAATGTTCTCCATGCAGAATAGGAACTCATCAGTTGCTCAATCTTGTTTATGGTATTAGAAAAGGAGAAGGACAAGAAAAACATATTGACCAAATGATAAAAATAGCAGAAACAATGTTTGATATGTCTTTATGTCCGCTTGGACAGTCATTAATTATGCCTGTAAAAAGCGCTGTGGAAAATTTCAGACAAGATTTTTTAAATAAAATTCAAAATAAAAGCAATTAATAAAGGAGGGAAAAATGTCGGATATGGTAAAATTATATATTGATGAAAAAGAGATTTGTGCAAAAAATGGAGCAAATCTTTTAAAAACAGCAAGGGAAAATGGGATTGATATACCAGGTCTTTGTTATTATGAAAAAGTGTCTCCAAGTGGAGATTGCAGATTATGTGTTGTGAAGATAGAAGGAAGACCCGGTTTAGTTCCTTCATGCTTATGTACTGTTGAAGAGGGAATGAAAGTTACTGCTTTTGATGAAGAGCTTGAAGCTAAAAGAAAAGTGCTTGTTGAATTAATACTTTCAGAACATAATGATGATTGTATAAACTGTATAAGAGATGGGAATTGTGAGTTGCAGGATCTTGCTTTTAGATATGGTATTGAGACTGGGCAAAGAAAATATCCTTCTTTCTGGAGGGAAATTGATCAGTTTAAGGATGAAGGAGCACCAGTTCTTGTTTATGATTCAACAAAATGTATTAAATGTGGGCGATGTATAAAAGCCTGTTATGAGATTCAGGGTAAAGGAGTTTTAAGTTTTTCAAATAGAGGTATTGAAACTCATATTGTTGCTGGTTTAGCTGATTGGAATGGCTCAGAATGTGATGGATGCGGAGAGTGTGTTCAAGCATGCCCTGTTGGTGCTATTGTTGAAAAACCTGTTTATGGTATTAGAGTAAGAGAAAAGGACCCAGAAAAAAAGGTTGTTACAACATGTGCATACTGTGGAGTAGGATGCCAGCTTAGTTTATGGGTTAAAGATAATAAAATTGTTAAAGTTATGGGTGAAGACCAGGTTCCAAATTACGGAGCTCTTTGTGTAAAGGGCAGATTTGGTCTTGATTTTGTAAGCAGGGATGATAGATTAAAGGTACCATTAATAAAGAAAAATGGTAAATTTGAGGAAACAAGCTGGGATGAAGCTCTTGATTATATAGCTAAGAAATTTATGCAAATAAAAAAGGAAAATGGCCCGGATAGTTTAGCAGGGCTTTCTTCTGCTCGTTGTACAAATGAGGAAAATTTTGTGTTCCAGAAATTTATGCGTGCTGTAATTGGTACAAACAATGTGGACCATTGTGCAAGATTGTGTCATGCATCAACAGTAGTAGGTTTAGCAAGTACTTTTGGTTCAGGTGCAATGACTAACTCTATTGAAGAATTGGAATATGCTGATGTAATATTAGTAACAGGTTCGAATACAACAGAGACTCATCCTGTAATTGCAACAAGAATAAAGAGGGCTGTTCTATTTCATGGAGCAAAATTGATTGTTGTTGATCCCAGAAAGATTGATCTGGTTAAATATGCTACAGTATGGATGAGACAAAAGAATGGTACTGATGTAGCATGGATGAATGGTATGATGAATGTAATTATTAATGAAGGGCTTGAGGATAAAGAATTTATTAAATCCAGAACCGAAGACTATGAAGGGTTTAAAAAGATGGTTGCAAAATTCACCCCTGAAAAGGTTGAGGGAATTACAGGGATTCCAAAAGAAAAAATAATAGAAGCAGCCAGGATCTATGCAAAAGCAGATGCTGCAAGTATTGTTTATTCAATGGGCATTACTCAACATACAACTGGAACGGATAATGTTCGTTCAACTGCTAATTTGGCCATGCTTACCGGTAATGTTGGAAAAGAGTCAACAGGGGTTAATCCTTTAAGGGGTCAAAATAATGTTCAGGGTGCATGTGATTTAGGTGCTTTGCCAAATGTTTATACGGGATATCAAAAAGTAACGGATCCTGAAGTAAAGGCGAAATTTGAAAAAGCCTGGGCCACTACTCTGGATGACAGGGTTGGATTAACTGTTGTTGAAATGATGAATGCTGCAGCAGATAAAAAAGTGAAAGCAATGTATTTGATGGGAGAGAACCCAATGGTTTCTGATCCAAATTTAAATCATGTTAAAGAGGCTCTTGAATCTCTTGATTTTCTTGTTGTTCAGGATATTTTTCTTACAGAAACTGCAGAACTTGCTGATGTGGTTTTACCTGTCACATTATTTGCAGAGAAAGAAGGGAATTACACGAATACCGAGAGGAGAGTCCTTTGGCTAAATAAGGTCCTTGACGCGCCTGGACAAGCAAGATTGGACTGGAAAGTAACACAGGAAATCGCAAGACGAATGGGTTATGAGATGAATTATAATTCAATAAAGGATATAATTGATGAAATTAATGCTCTTACACCTCAATATGCTGGAATAACATATGAGCGTATAATGAATGGTGAAAGGTTGCAATGGCCCTGCCCAGGCACTGATCACCCGGGTACAAAGTATCTGCATAAGGGAAAATTCGCAAGAGGTAAGGGTAAGTTCTTCCCTGTTGATTTTATTGCTCCTGCAGAATGGCCTGATGATGAATATCCTTTTATGCTTTCAACTGGAAGAATATTATATCATTACCATACAGGTTCTATGAGCAGAAGAACTGTTGCATTAAATCAATATGTTGATGGTCCATATATGGAAATGAATGAGAATGATATGAAACGTATGGATATAAAAAATGGAGAAGAGGTTAAGGTTTCTTCAAGGCGTGGACAAATAGCAACAGCTGCATTAGAAAGTGGAAAAGTTGATGTTGGATCTGTATTTATACCATTCCATTTTGCTGAAGCAGCAGCTAATATGTTAACTAATGATGCTCTGGATCCTGTAGCAAAGATTCCAGAATTCAAAGTGGCAGCTTGTAAAATAGAAAAAATATTATAATTAAAAAGGAGGAAGTATGCAATTTGATTGTAAAAATCCAGCAACTATAGCAACAACTCTTGCTAATAATGTATGTGTAACAAAGATTAAATCAAGTTTTTTTAACCTGTTTGTTCTTGGAATTTTAGCAGGTGTTTTTATTGGGTTTGGTGCATGGCTTGCAACTGTGGTCGGGCACGATATGGGAGCAAATGTTGGTTTGGGTCTTGCAAAGTTTATGATGGGTGCTGTGTTTAGTACAGGCCTGATGTTAGTGGTTATTGCAGGTGCAGAACTTTTTACGGGTAATAACCTGATTGTCCTGAGTGTTCTTGAAAAAAAGGCCCCATTTACAGGTTTATTACGGAATTGGGGTATTGTTTTTGTAGCTAATCTTGTTGGGTCTGTTATGCTGGCTCTATTTATATATTGGAGTGGCTTGTGGCATATGGGCGGAGATGCTGTAGGTGTTTTTGCTATGAAGATAGCGAATGCAAAAGTTGAGTTGCCTTTTTGGCAGGCATTTTTCAGGGCTATTGGATGTAATTGGCTTGTATGTTTGGCTGTATGGATGGCAATATCAGCAAGAAATACTGTAGGAAAAGTATGGGCAATATTTTTCCCAATCATGGCATTTGTTGCTTCAGGCTTTGAGCATAGTATTGCAAATATGTTTTTTATTCCAATGGGTATATTTTTAAAGAGTGTAGGATTGGCTGGAGTAACTGCTTCAAGTAACTTAAATCTTTATGGTTTTCTTGTCACCAATGAAATCCCTGTAACTTTAGGAAATATAGTTGGAGGAGCATTCTTTGTAGCAACACTTTATTGGTCTGTATATGTAAGAAAACAGAAAAAAGAAACAGAAGAAGCTTAGGATTTGTATTCAGAATTAATAAAAAGCGGGAAAGTGTATCTTTCCCGCTTTTTTTATAGAGTTTTAAATATTGGATTGAAAATAATTTAATAAAAAAATATGAAAAAAGAAGTTGAAATTAGAGAATATAAGTGTGGAAAAATTAAAGGGAAAAGGGATTTTGTAGTTAATGAAAGTATTATAACTCTTGTTATAAATAATTATAAAACTATCAGGATTTCAATATCTCCCTCTTTATATAGAGAATTTGTATATGGTTATCTGTTTACTTCCAATATTATTTCTGCTAAAGGAGATATTGATGATATTATTATCGGAAATAAAAAAATAGAGGTTAATTTATTACAATTTATTGATAATGAAGTAATGTTGAAAGGAACAAGCGGGGGATATTTTCCAGATTCTGAAGAAAAGGATTGTGTTTTAAAAAGGAAAATAATTCCTGATTTTGATTGCTTGATACCCCTTTTTGACAAGTTTAGTGACAAATCAAAGGTTTTTATGAAAACCGGTGGAACTCACTCTGCTGCTTTATCTGATGGGAATGAAATTAATTATTTTGCCGAGGATATTGGAAGGCACAATGCAATTGATAAGGTAGTAGGTATGGCGCTTCTTGATGAAAATAATTTTTCAAAATTATATTTACTAACAAGTGGAAGGATCTCTTCCGAAATTGTCAGAAAAGCATTTTATTCAAAAATAGCTGTAATAATTTCTCATTCAGCTCCAACAAGCCTGGCAATAAAAAAAGCAAAAGATTATAATATTATTTTAATTGGTTTTTTAAGAGATAACAGATTTAATATTTATACTTGATTATTTCTAAAAACTGTAAATAGCACTAAGTATCAACTGGTTAGTTTTTGCTTTATTTTCTAAATCAAGATGTTTGCTGAGGAAATGTGCATACTCTAAACCAAAGGAAACTCCTTTGCCCAATGTGTATTTAATGCCTGAAAGAATGCAGCTTGTATCTTTAAGTGATCCTGTACTCAGTTGATTTTCATCTGTAAGATTTTCAAAAGAATAACCTAACCAGATATTGATCTTTTTTACTTTATAAAGTAGTTCGCTCCAGAAACTCATAACCTTTTTACCTTCAAATTCTCTATTAATGGTATTATTATAAACATTGGAACGGGAAAGAAATATCGATAAATTCTTTCCAATCCCGAATTCACCTTTTATTGTTAAACAATCGGTAAATGGAATGATCCAGTCTATACCTAATCCTATAATGTTTACATCATTTTCATACACTAATTGCGTTTCAGTATTGTGCTCTTTTCCATATGCACCTGAAATTCCAACTTTATACTTCCCATTATTTCCAACTTTTAAGCCTGCTCGTGCTTGTATAAGGGGGAGGCCTGTTTCGATTGCTCCATTTGATGTAGGATCGTTTAAACTAATGGCAAAGCTTATATTTGAATATGTGTAAGTATAACGGATCTGAGCTCTTCTAAACCCAAGATTACCTACATTCCATAAGTATCCGTTAGTCATAAGTGTTGTAGGTCCAATAGGTGAGAATAGATCCCAGTACTGTCCAGCAAGGAACGAAGAATTTCCTTTTGAAAGACAGAAATAGGCATGCCTGGTTCTCAATTTCATTTGATTGCGGCTTGAAGCGTCAAACAGGTCAAATTCAAAATTACCATTTACTTTCCATCCATTACCAATTTCTAATCCTGACAATTTTAAACCGAAACGGCTGTTTATAGCTGTAAAATTAGTATAATTACCATCTCCGAATTTAGCATAACGAGGTGCAACTAAGCTGTTCATAGGATTATCCTGATAAGTTGCGTCAAATTTAAAAAAGCCATAGAAATCAATTTCATGTTTCTCTTTTTCAACAATTTTTACTGTTGAATAAACTGGGGTTAAAGTCATGATGAAAAATAGTAATGAAAACAAAGCTACAAGAAGTTTTGTTTTTTTCATATATTCCTCCTTGGAAGTATAAGTTAAAAAGTAAATCAAATGTTATAATGTTTTATCAATAAATGCAAGGATTTAATTGAGTTTTAAAACATATTGTAAGGTTGATATCAGCTGAAATTTAACATATAATTCATGTTCGTCAAGCTGAGGTGTGAGGTGTTAATTGGATACAAAATCAATAACTTGTGCAATACTTGCAGGTGGAAAAAGCAGAAGGTTTGGAAAAAATAAACTTTTACTCCCATTTAGGGGAAAAAACTTTTTGCAGTTAACTATTGCTAAACTTTCTGAAATTTCAAAAGAAATTATAATTGCTGGTAGAAATTTTGAAGAAATTCAAGCCTATACATATAAGTATAAATATTTCAAAGATGATTATAACCTAAAAGCATCTATTGTTGGTATTCATACTGCGTTAAAATATTCAAATAATGATATGGTGTTAGTTGTCGCTGGAGATCTTCCACTTTTAAAATTGGAAGTTCTAAAACTCTTAATTTCTAAATATATTTCTAATGATTGTATGGCAGTAATTCCTGTTGTGAGGGGATATATAGAACCTCTTGTTGCTCTTTATTCAAAAAAAACATTAAATTTAATTGAGGAAAATATAGAGAATAATAGTCTAAAAATAGCTGATTTTATAAAAAAAATAGATGCTTGTAAACTTTCAGAAAAGGAAATCAGAGTTGTAGATCCTGAGTTGGTCTCTTTTTTTAATATCAACACAAAAGAGGACTATTCTGAACTATTACAAATGTAGATTCTATATATATTTATCAACCTGATTAATTTTAAATTGAAGTGATTGTGATTTTAGAGTATAATTGATTTTTTTCTGCAGGAGTTTGATATATGCAATACAATTTTAAAGAGATTGAAAAGAAATGGCAAAACATATGGGAAGAGAGAAAAATATTTAAGGCTGAAATAGATAGAAAAAAGAAAAAATTTTATTGCCTTGAGATGTTTCCTTATCCTTCCGGAAGAATTCATATGGGGCATGTCAGGAATTACTCTATTGGTGATGTTATTTCCAGGTTCAAAATGATGAATGGATATAATGTTATACATCCAATGGGGTGGGATTCCCTTGGCTTACCTGCAGAAAATGCTGCAATTAAAAATAAATCCAATCCCAAAGATTGGACTTTAAATAATATTAAATTTATGAAAAATCAGCTAAAAGAAATGGGATTTGGATATGATTGGGATAGAGAAATTGCAACTTGTATGCCAGAATATTTAAAATGGAATCAATATATTTTTACTAAAATGTATGAAAAGGGGCTGGTTTATAGAAAAAAAGCTGAACAAAATTGGTGCCCCTCATGTAAAACTGTTCTTGCGAATGAGCAGGTAATAAATGGGAAATGCTGGAGATGTGAATCTGAGGTGGAATTAAGGGATTTATATCAGTGGTTTTTAAAAATAACAGACTATGCTGATGAATTACTCGCTTCTCATAAAGAACTAAAAAAATGGCCTCAAAAGGTTATTCTTATGCAAAAAAATTGGATAGGAAAGAGTGAGGGTGCAGAAGTTGAGTTTAAAATATATGAAACAAATTTTAAGATCAATGTGTTTACTACAAGACTTGACACAATATTTGGTTCTACATTTTTTGCTTTATCTGTAAAACATCCTTATGTTAAGGAATTAATAAAAGATAGTCCTCATAAAGATGGAATAAAAAAGTTTATAAAACAAGTAGAGAAAGATTTAAAGTATGATTTAGAGGTGGTTGAGAAAAAGGGTTTTTTTACAGGTAAGTATGCTGTAAATCCTTTTAATGGAGAGAAAGTCCCAATTTGGCTTGCAAATTTTGTTTTAATGGAATATGGCACTGGAGCAATAATGTCAGTGCCTGCTCATGATGAAAGAGATTTTGAATTTGCAAAAAAGTACAATATTCCAATAAAAAGGGTTATTGTTAAAGATAAAATCAAAAATCATCATGAAGATGTGGTTGACGTTTTTATGGAAAAGGGCTATTTAATAAATTCAGGACCCTATTCTGGTCTGTCATCTGAAGAGGCAATCAGGAAAATGGGAGAATTTCTAAGGCAGAATAATCTTGGTGATTTAAAAACAATATTTCGCCTTAGGGATTGGGGAGTTTCAAGACAAAGGTATTGGGGAACTCCAATACCGATGGTGTATTGTGATAAATGTGGGGTTGTTCCTGAATCTCTCAAAAATTTACCTATTGAATTACCAATAGATGTTGATTTTACTCCTAAAGGTGGGTCACCCCTTGAGAAAAGTAAGGAATTTATCAATACTAAATGCCCAAAATGTGAAGGTTCTGCTAGAAGGGAAACAGATACAATGGATACTTTTTTTGATTCATCCTGGTATTTTTTCAGATATGCAAGCCTTTCCATAGATAAACCCTTTGATAATGATGATATAAAATACTGGATGCCTGTTGATCTATATATTGGTGGAGTAGAACATGCGATCCTGCACTTAATATATTCAAGATTTTTTACAAAAGTTTTTAGGGATTTTGGGTGGACGGATTTATCTGAGCCTTTTCCGCATCTATTAACTCAAGGTATGGTAACATTAGGTGGAACTGCTATGTCAAAATCTAAAGGGAATATAGTGGACCCAGATGAGCTGATTGATAAATATGGTGTTGATACTGTAAGACTTTTCATTCTTTTTGCCTCACCTCCAGAAAAGGGGCTTGAATGGAATGAAAAAGGTGTTGAAGGAGTAAATAGATTTCTTATTAGAATCTGGAATTTGTTTCATAAGAATTTTAAGGCTTTAATGGGAAAAAGGGATTTTGAATTAGAAAAGGGTGAGACAAAACCAATTTTTATAAAATTAAATCAGACAATAAAGAAAGTTTATGAAGACATTGAGATTAGATTTCATTTGAATACAGCTATAGCTGCTCTTATGGAGTTTTTTAATGATTTTTCAAGTTCCTTTAAAGAGATCGATTCAAGCAATCCTGGAGCAGTAAGATATATTTTTGAGGTTTTATTAAAGCTTTTAGCTCCTTATACTCCTCATTTTTGTAATGAATTGTGGGAAAAACTGGGTAATAATTCAATACTTGAGCATGAAAAATGGCCTGAATATAATCCTGAATTTATCTTTGAAGAAAAGGTTAATATAATGATCCAGGTAAATGGTAAAATTAGGGATAAAATTGAAGTTAATATTAATGAAGGGGAATCAAAGGTAAAAGAAATGGCTTTTATGTCTGAAAAAATCAAAAGATATACAGAATCAAAGCAAATTATAAAGGTAATTTTTATAAAAAATAAGATGTTAAGTGTGGTTGTGAAATGATAAAAAAAATCAATTATTTTGCTGTTTTGTTATTGTTAATAATATTTAATCAATGCGGATACAGGTTAACTGGAACAGGTAAACATATCCCTGATTATATAAAAACAATTGTTATACCTGATTTTGTTAACAAAACAACTAGATATCAAGCAGAACAGTTTGTGACAAGTGCATTAAGGCAAGAGTTTATAAGAAGAAGTAAGCTAATTTTAGTTGATAGAGTATCTAAAGCTGATTCAACACTTGAAGGAGATATAAATAGATTTGATGTTATACCTGTGTCTTATTCAAGTGATGCAACTGCGAATTTATATAGGATTACTATAGTACTGAATGTTAGATTCATTGATATAAAAACGGGCAAGATTATTTTTGAGAACAACAATCTGAGCTTTACTGATACATATGATATTGGTACCGGGGACTTTTTTTCTCAAGAAACTGAAACCCTGATAAAAATTTCAAAAGAGTTTGCCTCTAGTATTGTTTCAACCATATTAGAAAATTTTTAATGAATGAGAGCACTTTTTTTAATTTTTTAAAGAGAATAAAAGCAAAAAAAGAGAGCTTCCCATTTAATGTTATTTATGGATTTAATGAATCTCTGGGCGAAAGAGTTATCAATTCTTTTGTTGAAAATTTTATTGAACAGAAAAATGATTTTAATTATAGACGGTACTATTTTGAACCTGGTAAAGAGAGTAGCTGGCAGGATATAATTACTGATGCAAAAAGTTCAAGTTTTTTTATTCAATCAAGGAAAATTGTTATTGCAGTTATAAGGGATGTAAAAAATCTGAAATTAAATGGAATGGATAAAAAGATATTGAAAAAATATTTGGATAAACCTAATATGAATACTATTTTGATTGTTTATATTTCATTGGATTTATTAAAGGATGATTACAAACAATTAATAAAAAGGAAAAATGGGAAAATCACTGATTTTTTAGCAGAGCTCAATTCTTCTTATACGATCTTTGTTAATCTTGATAGAATCTTTCAAGGAGAGGTTAGTGATTATATGAAAAATACCTTGAAAGAAAAAGGTGTTTCAATTTCTCAGGGTGCTTTTGAAAAGATAGTTGAAATGAAGGGAGATGACTTAATTTCAATAATAAATGAAATGTCTATATTTGAAATAATGGCAGGAGAAGAAAAAAAGATTGATTCAGGGGATGTAGAAACAATTTTATGTGGAGTTGAGTCTCATTCAATTTGGGATTTGACTGAAGCTATAGAGAAAGAGGATGCAGTAAAATATCTTAAAACTTTAAAATATCTTTTTATTAATGGTATAAAACCAGCTTTTGTAATAGGAACATTAGTAACACATTACAATAAGATATATACAGCAAAGTTTCTATTAAAACATAATTTTCCTGTAAGTGATATTGGTAGAGTATTAAACCAGCCTACTTATTTTCTTGATAAATTTATTAATTCAGTTAGAAATTTTTCTGAAAAAAGACTGCAACAAATACTTGAAATAATTTACAGATTGGATTATGAGTCAAAAACATGTAGTGAAGATTTTGTACAGGTATCTTTACAGAGTTTTATTTTTAGAATTAAATTACTAAATAAGTCTTAGACCAGTAGGGGTTTGATTTATCAAACCCTTTGTGTATTAATATATTAAATTAATTTTTGTTAATTAATATCTTTTTTGAAAATCCTTCTTCTTTTGTGTTGTTTGGGGTTAAAGTATTTCCAGAGTCCGTGAATTTTAGTGTTTGTTTCTAATTCAAGGTTTGACTCAGAGTCCCTAAATCCCATTTTATGAGCAGATTTAGCGACCTCTATAACCATTAACAAATCAACACCTATACCCCGATATTTCTTTTTAACTCCTGCTAGATAAAAATCAAGAACATTGTAAGTTTTCAAAGCTTTTAATAGATAATACCAGCCAAAAGGAAGTAGTCTTCCCTTTGCTTTCTGGAAACCTTTTGTCAGACTGGGCATAGCAATCATAAATCCTACCATCTCATCCTTTTCATTAACAACAGCCTTTAATATGTCCTTGTGTACATATGGAATATATTTTTTTACATAATATTGAATCTGTTTGTCAGTAAGGGGTACAGAACCATAAATTTCGTCAAAAGACTCATCCAACAAGTAAAACAATTCCATAGCCCTTTTTGTAACATCTTTCTTTTTTTTAAATTCCAAAACCTTTAGATTACCTCTTTCTTTAATTCTGTCAGCAAGACGCAAGAGTTTTTCTGGTATTTGTTCTTCAGAGGGGATTTTGGCTTTAAATTCAATATAGTCAATCTCTTTATGAAACCCATACTTTTCAAGAAATGTGTAATAGTAGGGGTGATTGTAATTAGAGGCAATAGTGGGTGTATGATCAAATCCTTCTATCATTATTCCTTCTGGATCCAGGTCAGTAAAGCCAAGTGGTCCTGTCAGAGTTTTCATGTCATTTTCTTTACCCCAATTTTCAACTGCATTAAAAAGTGCGTAACAAACCTCAAAATCATTAATTGCCTCAAACCAACCAAACCTGACATTTTGAGATTTATATTTCTTGTTGGCAATATGGCTGATGATACCAACAATACGGCCTGCAGGTTTTCCATCTTTATATGCAAGAAATAATTGTGAGTCGGATTGTTCATAGGCGGGGTTTTTCTTTTTGTTAAAAATTTCATATTCATCCATAATCAAAAGAGGTATCCAATTGGAACTCTCTTTATAAATTTCAAAAGGAAGTTTAATGAATTTTTTTAAATCCTTTTTTGTTTTAACTGTTTTTACTTCAATATTCATTTTTACCTCATTTGAATTATTATATAATAAAGGATTATAGGATTTCAATTTTTTACATAAAAATAATTTTCTTTATATTTTCATATTTTCTGTCTTTTATAATTTATTTAATGCAAATAGTAATTGATATTATATTTTATTTATGATAAATTCAAATATAATCAAGTTTAATACAAATATTGAAAATATTTTTTATCTAAAAAATAAAGAGGAGGATTTTAATGATTAAAAAGAGAGCTTTTGTAAGGAGTTTAGGCATATGTATTGTTTTTTTAGGTGTTGCTATTGCAGTTTATTTTAAAAATGTACCCAGGCTTGTTGATGCTATTGGCTTACTTGTTTGCGGATTTGCTTCTGGTGCATCATTGGTCAGGGCTGTGTATGCTTTAAAAGATAAAGAAAATTAATTTTAATTTTACCCTACATTCAAAATTTTATAACAATGAACCTGATTAGGAAGATTATTGTAATAATTATAAGTATTGCATTTAAATCTTTGAATTTTCCTGAAGTGGTTTTTATTATAGTATATGATATAAAACCAAAAGCAAGTCCATCAGCAATACTGTAGGTTAATGGTATGCCAACAAAAGTCAAAACAGCTGGAATACTTTCTGAAAAATCATCCCATTTTATTTTTACAACCTCTCTCATCATTAGAACTGCAACAATTATTAAAACAGGAGCTGTTATGGGGTAGAGGAAAATCCCGTTCTCTGCAGAATATGCATAACCTCCACCTATCATGCTAATAAGTGGTGCGAAGAATATTGCGAGAATAAATAAAGATCCAGTTATAACTGCTGAGAACCCTGTTCTACTTCCCTCTTCAACACCTGCTGCACTTTCAATATAACTTGAAACAGTGGATGTGCCTAGTAAAGCCCCTCCAATAGTGCCAACAGCATCAGCCATTAATGCTTTTGATGCTCGGGGTAGTTTATTATCCTTTAGTAATCCAGCACGAGATGATACACCTATCAATGTGCCTATTGTATCAAAGAAATCCATTATGAAAAAAACAATAATAATTGGGATGATCTCAATGGTGAATAAACCCTTAAAAGATAATTTTAGAAAAGTAGGTGTTATCGAAGGGGGAGGGGACATAAAACCCTGCCATTTAATAACACTAAAAATTAATCCAAAAATAGAAGTAAGGATCATGCCCCAGAGAATTGCACCTTTAATCCTTTTTACAAGTAAAAAGGCAATAATAAAAAGGCCTATTATTGCAACAATTGTTGCAGGATTTGAAAAATCACCGATCTTTAATGCTCCACTTGAATATTGAAATGTGTTTAATTTTTCAAGGATAGAATCTTTAGTAAGATTGTCACTGAATGCAATTGCATTTAATGGAGAATTGTTTCTTATTATAATACCAGCATCACACAGACCAATAAATCCAATAAATAAACCTATGCCTGCAGAGATTGAAAATTTCAGAGACGCTGGTATTGAGTTTATAAACTTCTCTCTTACTTTTATTAAAGTTAGAATAACAAACATAACACCTGAAATGAATACTATTCCCAGAGCCTGCTGCCATGAAACACCTAACATAAGTACAACTGTAAATGTAAAGAAAAAGTTTTCTCCCATTGCAGGAGCAAGAGCAATTGGATAGTTTGCAAGAATTCCCATTAGAATCGAAGCAAGAGCAGCAGAGAGGCATGTTGCAATCATAACTGAAGAGAAATCCATTCCAGCTTGTTTTAGAACTCCTGGTTGTACAAAAATGATATAAGACATTGTAAGAAAAGTAACCATTCCACCTGAAATTTCTTTCCTGAAATTTGTATTGTTTTCTTGAAACTTGAAATATTTTTGAATGAAATTTTTCATTTATTCCTTCCTTAAATATATCTTATTATCATTTTAACATAGAAATATTTTAGATATAATTTTTTTTTAATATTTATTTGCAAAAAAAAAAGAAATACTTTATAAAATAAATATGGAAAATATTAATATTAATACAAAAACATTGGATCAATTATTAAAAGAGAATAACAAAGATTACCCCAGAACATTAAATGAGTTTTTAGAAAAGAGTGTAGAAAAATTTAAAGATAGACCTGCCTTATCTAAAGCCTTTGAAACACCAATAACGTATAAAGAATTTTTCGAAAGGGTTTTAAAGGTTGCTGATCTACTTATTGAAATAGGAATAAATAAGGGAGATAGAATAGCAATACTTGGGGAGAACTCTCCTAATTGGGGAATAAGTTATTTTGCAATTATAAGAGCAGGAGCAATTGCTGTACCCATGTTGCCTGACTTTCCAGAAGCAGATATCAGACATGTTTTACTGGATTCAGAAGCAAAACTCTTATTTACAACTCAAAAGCAAATTGAAAAAGTTGATTATCTTGATCGCCTTAAACTCAAACATATTATTACTCTTGATAATTTTGAAACTGATGAACACTCTCTTAAAATTGAACCTATATCAAATATTATTGATAAAGCGATTGATTTTATAAAAAGAATTCCAGAGACTATTGGTTTAAAATCAAAAGAAGTTTCAGAACATGATATTGCCTCGATCATTTATACGTCAGGTACTTCAGGACACTCAAAGGCTGTAATGCTTACACATAAGAACCTGGTTTCAAATGCTCTTGCTTGTTCATTAATAATGGAATTTAATTCTGAAGATACATTCTTATCTATATTGCCTCTTTCACATACTTATGAATTTACTGTTGGGTTTTTACTGGCTTTAGTAAATGGATCCAGGATTGTGTATAATGATAAACCACCAACACCAAGAATTTTAGAGGAAATCTGTAAGAAAGAAAAACCCAATATTATTTGTTCAGTTCCATTAATTTTAGAGAAAATATATAAAAAAAGGGTTTTAACTGTTCTTGAAAAGAATAAATTAGTAAAACTTATAACAAAAATACCAGGTTTAAAGAAAAAAATATACAAAAAGATTAAGAATAAACTAATAGAATTTTTTGGTGGAGAGCTCAAAGTAATGGCAATTGGTGGGGCTTCATTTAGTCGTGATGCAGAAAAATTCTTTAAGGAGTCGGGATTTCCATATCTTATTGGTTATGGTTTGACAGAAACTGCTCCTTTAATAGCAGGAGGTCCCTGGGGAGAAAAAACAATTAAACTCGGCTCAACAGGAAAGGTTACTCCTGGTTGTGAAGTGAAAATTGAGGATCCAGACAAAAAGAGTGGAATAGGAGAGATCTGTGTAAGGGGACCAAATGTTATGAAAGGCTACTATAAGAATCCTGAATTGACAAAAGAGGTTATGGATGAACATGGGTGGTTTAGTACAGGTGATCTCGGACGCTTTGATAAATTCAAAAATCTCCATATAACCGGAAGATCAAAAAATATGATATTAATGTCAAATGGCGAAAACATATACCCTGAATCAATTGAAGAAAAGATAAATTCTTCTATATATGTAGCAGAGTCACTTATACTTGAGAATGATGGTATTATTGAAGCCTGGATTTATCTTGATTATGATTTAATAGATGAGGAGACAAAGGGTAAAACTGAGAAACAAAAGTTGGATTTTATTGGGGAAGTACTTCAGGGTATTAAGAATGATGTTAATGTTCAGCTCTCTACTTATTCAAAGATCTCAAGAATTATTGAGCAGAAAGAGCCTTTTATCAGAACTGCAACTCATAAAATAAAGAGATATTTATATACACATTCAAAAAAATAGATATATAACTTCTGGTGTTTAAAGTATAATATGTTAAAATAATATAGTAAAAAGAGGTGAAATATGTCAAAAAAAGTTTTGGTTGCAACAGTTAAACCATTTGATAAAGCAGCAGTGAAAAAAATAGAGAGAATTATTAGTGAACAAGGTCATGAATTTATTCTTCTTGAAAAGTATGAGCATTTATCTGAATTATTAAAGGCAGTTGAGGATGTTGATGCTTTAATAGTTAGAAGTGATGAGATAGGTGCAGAAGTCTTGGATGCAGCAAAAAATCTGGAGATTGTTGTACGAGCAGGTGCAGGTTATGATAATATTGATCTAAAATCTGCAACTGAACATGGAGTAATAGTAATGAACACACCAGGACAAAATTCCAATGCAGTTGCTGAACTTGCTCTTGGTATGATGGTCTATATTGCACGTAACTGCTTTAATGGTAAATCAGGTACTGAACTAAAAGGTAAAAAATTAGGCATGCATGCATATGGAAATGTGAGCAAATGTGTTGCAAAAATAGCAAGGGGATATGGCATGGAATTATTTGCTTTTGACCCTTATATCGATAGAGAAGTAATTGAAAAAGATGGAATTAAATGCGTTGAATCAGTTGAAGAACTGTATAGCACATGTCAGTATATTTCTCTTCACATCCCTGCAAATGATAAAACCAGGAAATCTATAAATTATAAGTTACTTTCAAAGATGCCTGAGGGAGCAACTCTTGTAAATACTGCAAGAAAAGAAATTATTTGTGAAGAGTCCCTTATGAAAATTTTTGAAGAAAGAGATGATTTGAAATATGTATCTGATGTTGCACCTGATTGTAAAGATGAAATCGAAGCCAGTTATAAAGAAAGATATTTCTTTACTCCTAAAAAGATGGGTGCACAAACAGCTGAAGCAAATATTAATGCAGGTGTTGCAGCAATAACACAGATTGTAAACTTTTTTAAAGATGGAGATACGACCTTTAAAGTAAATTGATAATTACATAAAGGGATTATTTCATTTAACAATTCCTATGCACAAGCTGTTTGTAATCTTGGAGCAGTCTATTTTAAAAAAGGCAATATGGAAAAAGCTGAGAAAATGTTTAGGCAATCAATTGAACTCTCTTCAACTATAGTATCTCCTTATTATAGTTTAGGTAATTTACTGATATCAAAGGGAAAAAAGGAAGAGGGTTTCTCTTTTTTAGCTAAAGCAGCGGGCTTTCGTGATTGGAAAAGAGTGAAAGAGGAAAATGAATTTGAAGGTTATAGAAATCGGCCTAAATTAAAGTAGTAAATTATACAATTCAGTGTTCAAATGTTTGTCTTTTTCTAAAGAGGAGTATTTGTTTAATAAAAGCAGTGTTAGTTGATAAATATAGAGGTCACTTTTTCTAACATGATTAATATCTTCATTTTTGACGGAGAACCAAAAAACACAGAGTTCTTGGATTGCAAGAAATAATTTACAGAAATTTTCTGTAGAGCATGTTTTCGAGCTTTTTATATATTGTTCAATATGCTTAAAATATTTATCTATATGTTTTTGGCAATATATTGAACTTTCTTCATTCCATTCAAACCTTTTTTTATACTCTCTAAGAATACAATTTGTAACATCAGTCTCTTTGAGAAGATCCAGGTTGTACTGAACAAAAGATTTGAATTGCTTATAAGGATTGACTGGCATTGTTCTTATTTCTTGCTTTGTGGGTAATTTATTCATAAATTTAATTAAGTACTGAAGTATGAATTTCCTGTATTCAATACGTTCCTTACTACGGAAAAATTTATTTAGAACATTTTTGTTGATTTTCTTCGATTTTCTATAATTAATTACTTTGAAGATATTGGGCTCAATACATTTAATAAAGGATTCAACTTCTTCTATAATTCTATTTTCGTGTTGTTTGAATGAAGAGAGTTCAACTTTAAGTTTTTCTTCAATTCTATTTGATTTAATAATATCCATTTAGTTTTATTAAAACTTATATGATAAATATACACAGTAATTTTTTTTTGTCAATTGCTTTTACGAAAATTGACATTTTAGCTTTATAAATGTAAAATTTTCCAGGAGATTGATTTAGTTTGAAAAATGTTTAAATATCAGAAAATATTTAAAATACTTTTAATTGCATTTGTTGTTATTACAATATATTTTATATTGAAGGGGATAAGACAGAAGGATGGAAGTGATCTTATAAGAGAATTTAAAGCAGATGGAGTTGGTATGATCCATGTGAGATTCAATAATAAAAATAAAAGATCAATTGAGTTCAAATGTAAGGAATCCAAGAAAGTAAATGACAATAAAATAGCAATGAAAAATGTTGATGGTACCATATTTAAAAAGGGTAGAATGAATAAGGATTTGAAAATAACTGCCAATAATGGCTTATTTGAGAATGATTTTTACAATTTCTTTGTAGAGAAAAATGCTAAGATCATCTCAGATGATTTTACAATTAAAAGTGACAGTTTTTTTCTAAAAAATAGATTAATTCTCTCAACAGATAAAATTGTTAATTTTAAGGCTGAAAATCTAAATGGGTATGCAAAAAAGGGTATGAAGTTCAATCTTAAGATGAATATTTTGAAATTTTTTGATACTAAGGGTACTTTAAAAAAAAACAATAAGATTTTTAAGTATAAAACAACCGAACTATTCTTTCTTGAGAAGAATAAATCTTTGATATTACAAAAAGAGTCTAAAATAGAAAGTAAAGACTCTCTATTGAAAAGCGACAGAATATCAATAAAATTTTCAGATGATTTAAAAAAAGTAAAAAGCTCTTTTGCTTCTGGAAACAGTTACCTTATCTTAGGAGACAAAAGAAAGAAAAATGATTATAAAGAAATAAGGTCAAAGGGTATTCGAAGTTTTTTTGATTTGGAAGCTAATATTGAAAAACTTATTATATCTAAAAAAGGTTCAGTTGAAATAAAAACAGAATCTAATTTAACTAAAATGCGATCTGATTTAATTGAGATATGTTTTGAAAAAGATACAGGTAAAATTGAGGTCATAAAAATGCTTTCTCGTGGTAAAGTTAGTAATAGAGGTAAAACAAATTTTACTATTTCTTCAAATAAGATAGAATTAAATTTTAATAATGGAGAGATAAAATTATGTAAAGCAATGAGAGAGTGTAGCTTTAAGATAGATGAATATATGGGAAAATCAGATATTCTAACTTATGATATTGATAAAAAAAGCATAGATATAAGTGGCAAGAATTCAATAATTAGGATTAAAAATAATACATTTAATTCCAGTCGTTTTATTGTTGAGACTGATAAAAAAATATTATCATCTTCAAATGGAATTAAATCAATTGTTAAGTTGAATGAAGAAAATGTTTTGTTTTCATCTAAATCGATTTTTATAAATTCAAAAAAAATGGTGTTTCTAAGTAAAGAGGAAAAATTTAATTATGAAGGCAATGTACATTTAAATCAGGAAAATACTGTTTTAAATTCAGAAAAACTTGAAATAAACAAGAAAAATGATGTTATTGCATCAGGAAATGTATTTTTGTCTTTTAAGAATAATGAGGATGAAATTATTTTAAAGGGAGAAAAGTTTGATTTTGATTCAAATGAAAGAATGATTGTTATTAATATAAATGGGAAAATAGAGAATTGTAAAAATATTTTAAAAGCAAATACACTATCTATAAAGTTTAATAAAGAGAATGAAATTGAGAGTATAAACGGAGAGGATAAGGTTAATTTCAAAAAAGAAGATATTTATGGAAGCTCAAAAAAGGTAAACTGGCTATTTAAGAGAGATTTGATAATATTTAAAGATTCCGCACAATTACAAAGGAAAAGTGGAGCAATAACAAAAGGTAAGGAATTGAAATTCGACCTTAAAAACAATAAAATTATCACCATTTCGGATGAGATAAAACGTACTGAAACGATTTTAAAGTAATTTTTGAAATTTGTTTTATATACCTCTATTTAGGATATTTCGTGAATAATTTTCCCCATTGAGATTCTTGTTCCCATGTTTTTACGATTTTTTCACCTTTTACTTTATACCATATTCTGTCATGGTACATTTCTGAGGCAAAAATAAATATATAAACAAGAGGAGTATGAAAGAAGATTTTTTGTATATATTTTAATGGAGTATCTTTCCAGAAGATCCTGCCTGCTCCTGTAGCAAAATTTACTCCTACGTCAAATTTCCAGTTTTCATTTACAACATCAACATCACCAACAATTTCAATCTCTTCAGGATTACCCACACCAAGTTTATGTTCGTGTGATAGGTAAATACATGGCAATTTACGCCAGTTAAATCCCATAATTTTAGCTGCTACTGAATCAATAGCTACCTGATCTGATGAAGCCAATATTATGTTTTTATCATGTGGTATAACGGTCCTTGGACCAGGCCCTGAGCCGGATGTAGTTCCATCCATTGTTGCAAACATACCACTGTGAATCTCTCTCCCAATTGCAAGTAGATCAACTAAAGTTTCATGAATCCATGTGTGAGTGTAATGCCTGCGGTCATTTAAAAGTCCTCCAAAAGCATTTTTTAAAGCTCCTGTATAGGTTGTATATGAATGTGTTTTAACTGTTGGTAAGTGGATTATGTTTTTACCAACAAAAAAATCAGGTATGAATATTCCTTCAGGAAAAACTTTATGTAGAGCAAGTGTTTTAAATTTTGGGTTGAACTTGATCCATTTCATGTCTTCTTCTTTGAAATTGAACAAAACCGGTATGTTGTGTTTTTTGTAAATAGGAGAAAATTTAAGTTCTTGTTCTCCTTTTTCAGCTATTGTAACAACAGTATGGTTATGAACTGCAACAAGATCATTAAACCCTGAGCTTTTAAGACCCAGAATAGAACCTTCTAATTGCCAAGGGGTTGTGTTTACTCCAGGAAAGACATTATGCCATGTAATATTATCTTTTAGAATTGTTTTTGTTGATAAATCTAAAGCTTTGTTAATTTCAGCTAATTTACATAGTTTTTGATAATCTTCAATAACTGTCTCTGGTTTTGTTTTTAGAATTGCAACTTTTGCTTTAGTCATTTTTTTTTACCCTTTATATTAATTTAAGCTAAAATTGTTTAGATTCTATTATATCATACTCATATTTTTATGTAAAATTTTTATTTACTTATTTAAGTTAACCTTAAGAGTGTTTTTAATCTACGGGATTATTCGAAATTTTACTTTAAAGGATATACGCATTCCATTCCTTTCGATATATACATCATACTGTGCTGGGGGAAGATTCGGTACATTTATTTTAATTGTATGAGCATTCCATGATATAACCTGTGCATGAACACTACCAAACTTTACATGTCTATCACCCTGTGTAGGACTGAATAAACCATCCAGGCCAATAATAGATCCAGCTGGGGCTTCAGCAGCTATTGGATTCCCATTCACATCTGTGAACATGCTACTCTCTAAATCCATATAAATAAGCACATGTTTTTTTTTGTTGGAAATTGTTTTCCCATTCTTTGTTATCCAGATGTCTTGAAAGGTGCCAAACGGGAAATTATCGGGTAAACACACAATGATTTGCTTTTTGGTCCAGTATTCCATGCTATTTGATCCAAAGGAGTAAGTTCCAACCCTCACGATTTTATTTCCAATACTATCTCCGAAGCCAGAACCATATAGGCTCAACTCAAAAGAACCAGAAGCACCCGGCCAATATCCTGTCTGCCCTATACGATCAATAAGTGCCCATACTTTAAATTTGAGATATGCAGTATTATTTTTTTCATTTTTTTCAAGGATCTTTTTACCAGGATCCACAACTGCACCAAGATAATAATTACCAAGTGGTGTATTATCCGGAATTTTGCACATCCCGGGAAGCCTGAGAGAAATAGAAGCACCAGGCTCGAGGGTTTTTACACTAAGTCTTCCACTTTTTAGTAGCACATCTTCACAAAAATTGGGGGAATAGATAGCAAACTTAATTGGAAAATGAGTGTCTGTGGAGAGAACAATATCTACAAAAAAGTTTTTAGCTACAACATCTCCAATATTCGTAACAAATATACTGATACCTTTACCTGGAATTCCACCAGGAATGGTTGTTATGTCACTGCTTCCAGACAAGTCTCGAAATGTCTTTCTTTTAATAACCATTGATCGAAAAGAAACAGTTAAATCTGGTAATTTTAATCTTGGCAGAGGTTTAATTTGCTGAATCTGTGAAACGTGGCTTTTTTTTTCTTTTATAGTAGTTTGGGATTTTATCTCTACTGAAATCAAAAATATAACAGCAGACAAAAGAATGACAAATATTTTCCGAATCTTGAATTTATCCATTTTATACCTCCTTGGTATTTACATTTAATTAAATAAAAGAAATATACCAAATATCTCAAAATAAAATAAAAAATATTTGAGCATGTCTTGTATTTTTCATTATATCATACTGATTATAAAAAGAATTTTATTTATTGATTTTAGGTTAAAGTTAAAGTAAAATCATTAATGATTAAAAAGTATTTAGAAAAAAGAAGAGAAAGAAAAAAAAAGAGAAAAGAAGAAAGAAAAAGTATTGGGGTATTTAGAGAATATTTTGAACTTATATCTGAAGTATTAATTTATGTTTTTTTTGTTATGACTTTTCTTCTTCAATCATTTGTAATACCCACTGGTTCAATGGAGAACACTCTTCTTATAGGTGATCATCTCCTTGTAGATAAAGTAGCATATTCTCGTTCGATAGGAACTTTAGATAGTTTTATTTTCCCTCAAAAAAAGATTGGAAGAGGTATGATTGTTACATTTAAAGCTCCTCCAGAAATGGAAAAGGAATATGTAAAGAGGGTAATAGGATTGCCTGGTGAGACTATAAAAATTGTAAATACTAAAGTTTTTATAAATGGAAAACTTCTTAATGAACCTTATACATTCTACAAGGGGGAAAGAAGAGATATAAGTAAAGATAACTTTCCACAAGAAAAACCACCATATCTACTTTTTAGTGATTTAAGTTTTTATGCTAAGTTTCAGGGTTGTTTGGTAGATACTGATAAAGGAAAGGCTTTTTTAATACCTGAAGGATGCTATTTTTGTATGGGTGATAACAGGGATAATAGTTATGATTCAAGGTTCTGGGGCCCTGTCCCATCAAATTATATAATAGGTAAACCCTGGAGAATTTACTGGTCTTATACTTCATCCACAAAAGAGTATTTAACACCGGGAGTTTGGCATAAAGTAAAGGATATATTTAAAACAATATTAAATTTCTTCTCAAAAACTAGATGGAATAGAACAATAAAAAAGATTGAGTAATAATTCTTTAATTAAAAATAAGAATGCGAAAGTGGCGGAATTGGCAGACGCGTCAGACTTAGGATCTGGTGTTGCAAGACATGGGGGTTCAAGTCCCCCCTTTCGCATAAACTGATATGGGTATTTATTTTAATATGAGAGGGAGAAAACTCTTTACAAATATAAAAATATCAATTTTATCTACAATTATTTTATGTACATATTTTTGCACTTATAGAGTTGAACCTGAAAAAGTATATGGATTAAGAAGTAAAATAGTAGGGCTTTGTAAAAGTTTAGTCGGAATTCCTTATAGGTATGGAGGAGATGACATTGATGGTTTTGATTGTAGCGGGTTTGTATATTATGTTTATGATTCTTTTGGGGTTAAAATACCGAGAAATGCAAAAAAACAGGGAAAAATAAGATATAGAATGAGATTTAAGCATGCCAGGCCAGGTGATATTGTTGTTTTTAAATTGAAAAGAGGATGGCATACTGGGATTTATATGAATAAAAGATGTTTTATCCATTCTCCTAAAAAGAAAGAAGCTGTAAGAACTGAGCAATTTAGTTCTTATTGGAAGGGGCGCTTAAAATCTGTTATTAATGTAATTGATAATTTATAGAAATTAATTTTTTTTTAAAGTAACTCTTTTCCTGATTACAGTTTTTCTAATTTTATTATAATTTTTACCTTTTTCTGATCTGTAATGTTAATCTTTTTTCTATAGATTTTATAATCTGGTTTAAATACTTCAATTATATTTTCACCTTCTTTTACTTTCATATTTTCTATTTTCCCATTTTGAGGTGAGATTCCCCAGAAAGCTCCGTTTAAGTAAATTGCAGATTCAGGAGGCTGAATTTCAAGTATTATATTTACAATTTTAAATTCTTCATTTATCTCTTTTTCAGGCTCTTTAAGAGGTTTTGGGGGAGGGTCAGTTTTTGCTATATATTCGGATTTTTCTTCTTTTAAGCTGGATATTTTGCGTTCTTTATCTGTATAATAGCCTTTATCTTTATGTAATTGCAACTTTACTGTGATTTTATTTGAATCGTATTGATGTAAATCAATTGTTTCTTCCACATAACCTTCTTTTTTAATAACAATTTCATTATTTTTTGAAGTTAGCTTTAAAACTGAGTCTTTTGTTGAAAATTCATAAGCCTCACCAATAACCCTTCCATTTAATAAAATTTTAGCATCATCAGGTTCAATCAGGAAAATAATTTTATAAGATTTAAATGGGCTGTAGTATGAATCTTCTAAATCGTATGGAATGTGAAAAGTACAGAAAGATAAAGATAAGATCATAATTAATATTAAATAAAAAAGTATTTTTTTCATTTTTTACTCTCCTTTATTCTAAATAAATTTATAATATAATAAAAATATATTGTCAAGTTAGAAAAATAAAGGAAATTTAATAATTAAATTCCCTTTGTTCCTCTTCTGCTGTGATATATATAGCAGGATGATCTGACCGGGGACATACATTTTGACATATGCCGCAGCCAATGCATAAATCCGTAACAACATAAATTTGTTTTACTTTTTTCAATTTCCCTTCAAAATTCCATACTTCAACTTCTCTAAACCTGATTGCTTTATCAGGAACAGGACAATGTTCTTCACAAACTGCGCAATTATAACCATCAACATATGTATAACATCTGTTTCTATCAATTACTGCAGTTCCTATTTTAAATTCTTTCTTCTCTTCAATAGATAATTTTTCTATTGCAATTGTTGGACAAATTTGAGTACATCTATTACATTCATATTCACAGTAACCCATATTAGGATCTAAAACAGGTGTCCATATGCCCTCTGTGCCAGCTTCAAGAAAAGAAGGTTGTATCAAGTTTGTAGGACATATTTGTATACATTTTCCACATCTTATACATTTCTGAAGGAATTGTTTTTCTGATACAGATCCAGGAGGTCTCAAAAATTTATGTCTTTTTGATTTTGCAATATCAGAAATTCTTGGTAATGCTGAAATAAAAATACCTGATAATATTGAACCTACAACTCTTCTCCTTCCTAAATCTATTGAAGTTCTGTTTTTCTTTTTTGGAAAATTAAATTTAATTTCAATTGACTCCTCAGGACAATCCTTTAAGCAATTAAAACAAACAAGGCATTCGGATTTCATGTAATCTTTAAAAGGGCTTCCATTGTATGTACAATTATTTGAACACAAGTTGCAGGATTTACACTTGTTTTCATTTACTTTAAGGTTAAAAAAACTGAATTTTGCAATTAAACCATACAATGCTCCTAATGGACATATATAATTGCAAAAAAATCTCCTTTTGAAGAAATTTAAAAAAATTATCAGAAAGAATATCATTCCAATCAATATTGATTGAAAGTAAACTCTCTGTTCTGTTTTTAGTATATTTTTTTTTGTAAATTCATAAATTGGTTTTAAACCCTTTGCTACAATACTTTTATCATTTGCTCCATTTTTTAAAGAGTGTTCTATTGAATAATTAACTGCAGGATTTATAGCAATAGTAGAACTTCGAAATAGAATGGAAAATGGATCTAACCAGCTTCCAATATGAGTTCCCATTATAGCCATTATTACAATTAATATTAATATAATATATTTTACATTTAGTAAATTTTTATTAATTGTCTCCTTTTTCTTTTTTGATTTTTTAAATATCCAAGAAAAAAAGTGGTTTATTGTACCAAAGGGGCATACCCATGCACAGAAAAATCTTCCAAAAATAAGTGTCAAAAAAATAGGTATAATAGAAAGTAAAAATAAGGCTTGAATTGCCTGAGTTGCAATAATATTTAATAAAAATATTAATGGGTCAAAGTAAAAGAATAAATCTATATATCCGGAGGGTTCAACATTAGATTTCCCAGTTCTTATTAACAGGAAATAGAAAAGGAATAGAAATAATATCTGAGAACCTATTCTCAATGTCTGGATAAGTGTTGTGTTTTTTGATGACATTGAATTTATTATGCAGCAAAACTCTTTAAATTTATCTTACTTATGTCCATATTTCCCATTTTTTTCTCATAAGCAAATTTTATAAATGGGATTTCTTCAGGTTTTTCCCCAAACAAGTCAGCTGCTATAACATCAGCTTCCATTATGTTTGTTGAAGCAATAACTGTTTTTTTAAGCTCTACATCACTTATTCTTCCTCCAACAGGCCCATTTCTTTTTAATATTCTGAACGAGTCCACTATTGTCAAATGAGTTTTAAATCCATAAGCGAGATCTGCAATATTCATGCCCAGATCTCTATGAAGTTTTCCTCTTCTTCCTCCAACTATGCCAATGAGGTTTTTCATTCCTATTGTTAGTTCAGCACTCCCATGGTGTTTTAAAATAGGTACATTTATAAATTTATCCACATCTAAAAAATCCTTAAAAACAGGCCATCTTTTTAGCTTTTCACCCTTAAAATCATATACAATAAGCCTGTTATTATCTGCATATCTTACTTCTACACCCATTTTTTTTGCCATTTCCTCAATTCCACTTCTCTTATAGGTTTCTTCAGGTTTATGACATGTGTTGTCCATGATTATTATTTTTTTTGCTCCAGCATTAAAAACTTCCTCAATTATTGCTTTTAAAACAAGAGGGTTTGTATTAGCAGCCTGTTCAACTGTTCTATTCCAGGCAATGTTTGGTTTTATCATTACAATGTCCTGTTTTGATATTATTTTTTGCATACCTCCAAGCTCTTTTATAGCTTTTTTAGTTATTTTATATGGTGAATCACCATGAACTTTCACAACAAGAGAATTTTTTGGAGCATTTTTTGAATTTATAATGGATGGGAAATATATAGAGGATGAAACTAATATTGATGTTTTTAGAAAGTCTCTTCTTTTCATAGTTACTCCTTATTTAGATTATAAATATCAATACGAAAGAAGAATGTCAATAGTTTAATTATAATAGGCTTAATTAAAATATACAGTTAATTGTCTTTTAAAATGGTTATTTTTAAAAATTTACCCCTATTTTTATTTTTTATTTTAAAGGAATCTGAAATAGGGGAGCCATAACACCATATAATTTTTTCATTATAATTTAGTAATACAGGGCAAAGATTTCTTAATTCATATGGAATTCCAGATTCTCTTATCATCTCAAATACTTTTTGATTAAAGGAGGAATTTATTTTTATATATTTGTCAGTTTTTTTAGCATTTCTTATTAATAAAGGAAATTTCATATATAAATAGGGAACTAATATCTCGTTATTGTTTTCTGGTTTTATATAATCTTCTGTTTGTTCTATTTTGATGATCTTTTTTATGTCTTTTATTCTGAGCGTTCCAGCAGAATTAATAATGTATTTATAATTAGGAATGAAAATATCATCTGGGAATATATATGCCTTATGAAATTTCAAGTTTAATCCGGGAATTGAAATGCCACTGGATATTGATGAGGTGTTGATAATATTTTCAATATGATTAAAATCTATATTGAGTAAATTCCCCTTTAAAATTCTTATATATTCTCTTATTATGTGTCTCTTTATAGCAGGGTTATATATACTAATTATATTCAAAGGTAATATCTTTTCTAAAATTAAATTTTCTTTTAAAATTTGTTTTGCTAAATCAGTAAAATATTCATTTTCTTGTTGAATGATTGTAATTGTTTTAAATATCTGGTTTTCAATATTGGGTTCTATCTCTTTTATGTGTGGAATTATAGTGTTTCTGATCTTGTTTCTTATAAACTCATTTTGCTTGTTTGTATAATCCTCATAGTACTGGATTTTATTCCTTTTTAAAAAGCTGATTATGTCTTCTTTTGAGAATATTAAGAGGGGTCTTATAATATTGTCTCCCTTTTTCGTAAATATAGCACTTAATCCCTGATTTCCACTTCCCCTTAAAAGTTTTATTAAAAATGTTTCAAATAGATCAGATTTTGTATGAGCAGTTGCAATTTTTGAATTTTTATATTTTGACGAAACCTTATTAAAAAATCTATATCTGAGTATTGAAGCGGCATGTTCAAGGTTTAGTTTATTTTTTAATTTATAAGAGATTACATCCTCTTTTGCTTTTAAAAGTTTTATATTCAAGGATTTGCAAAAATTTTCTATCCAATGCTCTTCTTTTTTTGAATCTTTTCTTATCTGGTGATTAAAGTATGCTGCAATTAATTGAAAATTAATATTTTCTTGTAGTTTTTTAAGTAAATGTGTTAATGTGACAGAATCTTTTCCCCCAGAAAGGGCCATAATTATAGTTTCATTATTGTCAATAAGTTTGAGTCTTTTTATATTTTTGAGAAATAAAGGATATAAATTTTTCATAAGTAAATATAGCGGCGGAGGGATTTGAACCCCCGACATAACGGATATGAGCCGTCTGCTCTACCGACTGAGCTACGCCGCCATAAGTGAAATATTATACTATTTTTCTCTATTTTAATCAAGAGTAAAAGGGAAACAGTACATAACAATTGAATAAATTTGGATTTTCTGATATCTTGATATATTAACCATAAAGGAGGAATAAAATGTCTGAACGTATGATAAAACAATTTATGGACATGGTACAAATTGACAGTGAGTCCGGTAATGAAGTGGAATTTATTGATTACCTGATAATTGAATTCAAAAAGCTTGGAGCTAAGGTTTCAAAGGACGGGTACGGTAATTTGATAGCTAATTTTTATGCTAAGAATTGTATAGGAAAAGATCCCATTCTTTTATCCTGTCATGCAGATACAGTGAAACCTGGAAAAGGTATAGAACCTGTGCTTAAGGATGGAGTTATCCGTTCCAAAGGAGATACTATTCTGGCTGCTGACGATAAAGCCGGAATTGCAGAACTATTAGAGGCTCTTAGAATTGCTGAGACCCATCCTCCTATTGAAGTGGCTATAAGCAGACAGGAGGAAGTGGGTCTTATAGGTGTAAAAAATCTTGATTTTAGCAGATTGAAGGCTAAAAAGGGATTTCTTCTGGACAATGATACTCTTGAAACTATTGTAATTGGTGGTCCTTCTTATTTTGCTATTGATGTTAATATAAAAGGACGTGGTGCCCATGCAGGTATGGAGCCTGAAAAAGGTATAAATGCAATATTAGCAGCATCAAAGGCAATTTGTGCAATTAAGCTTGGACGTCTGGATCATGAGACCACAGCAAATGTTGGAGTAATTAACGGTGGAATGATAAGAAACGGAGTTCCTGAATCTGTTACTTTTTTAGCAGAATGTCGAAGTCTGAACCATAGGAAGGGGGAAAAACTTGCCCAAGATATGGAAAAGATAATAAGAGAAGAGGTAGAATCTATAGGAGCTACTGTGGAGATCAAGGTAGATAATCTATGCAAAGCTGTGGATATCCCGAAGGATTCATGGACAGTAGAAATATCAAAGAAAGCCTTAAAAAAGGTTGGAGTTAATGCAAAAACTACTTTTATTACAGGGTTCACTGATGCTTCTATTTACAACAACAAGGGTATAGAGGTGGCAGTAGTGGGGATCGGTGCAAGACTGGAGCACTCCTGTGATGAACATATCTATGTGGCTGATATGGAGAAGGCTTTGAATATGATAGTTGAGATATTAAGACTATCAGCAGAATGATCTTGACAAACATTCTGTGTATTTATTTTTATTTTAAGAGGAGGCTGGAATGAAGATTAAAAATTTATTTTTTATCATTTTTCTTTCAATCTTTTTAGTTTTTATAGCTTGTGAAGGGAAAAAGGAGGTTAAACCTTCCGAAGGATCAGCACTTGAAAAAGAAGTATCAAAAATAAGTCCAAAGGAAATTGGGGAAATTGTTGGGAAACTATATGTTGAGGCAATAGAAGAGGTTGTTGAAGGTTTAAAGGATAAACCAGAAATAATTGAAGCAAAGAAAAAGATGGAAGAATTAAAAGAAAGTTATGTACAGAAGCTCATAGTTTATGGAAAAAAGCATGAGAAAATGAATCAGGATGAAAAAAATACTTTTAATAGAACTGTTGGGTATGGTATTAGTAAAGTTTCCAGAACAATTTATAAATCATATTTAGACTTACAAAAATATTATAGGAAAAAGAATAGGGAGTTAGGTAACCTGATAACAACATTTAATAACATTACACAATATGCAAATTTCGAATTATTAAAAAAGCAAGCTCCAAAAGAGGCTGAACGATTAGGTATTAAATAAGTATAACTGATATGTTTGTACTAAGATTTATAAAAAAGATTTTATTTTTTGAATTATCATACTTTCAGGAGCAGCTCCCTCCTGATATTCTGTTTCATTTATGACAGTTCTTGGTACACCCATTACATTATATTTGTGAGTGAGGTGAGGGAATTCTGTGGCTTCGATCATGTCTGCTTTTACTTTTTTGCTGTAATAGGCCATCTGGTGAGCAAGTATTACAGACTGTGGACAATATGGGCAGGTTGGTGTAACAAATACCTGAAGATGAATATCTTTTTCAAGAGTATCAAGAAATTTCATTGTTTCTGCTTGCAGAGGACTTTCTCCAGTTGATACTAATTTTATTGCTTCAATAATAGAACCAAATTCATATCCACTTGGTATGCCATAAAATTTGATTCCATAATCTTTATTGTCCATTACTACTATTGCTGGAATTTTATCAACTCCATATTTATCTGCTTCAGGTTTATCTTTAATAAAATCAAAAACTTGTAACTTGATTTTGTCTGATAATTCGCTTATTTCTTTGACCAATCCATGAGTTATGTTACAGAACCTGCATTCAAATTCCTGCGTGAAGAATTTTAATGTGACTTCTTTTTTCAATCCTTTAAAGATTTCTTCTAATTCTTTTCTAACATTTGCATCTAATTGTGGCATGAATGCCTCCCTTTATTGTTAATCACTAATATACAATATTTTCTGATTTTTGTCAAATCATAAACCTTTAATTTCAATTTTTCGTATTTAAATATTTATTATGATAATCTTGTTTTATAATTTTGGAGGTTTGTATGAAAAGAACACTCATTTTATACTTTTTATTTATTTTTGTATTTTCATTTGAATTATTTTCAGATGAATTGCTTACTGTACCTGAAAAAACAAATTATCAGAGAACTTCTACTTATCAAGAAGTTATAGATTTTGTCAAGGCACTTAAAGAGAGGCATCCAGAAAAGATGAAGATAGAATTTATTGGAATTACTACTGAAGGCAGAAAAATCCCTATGATAATTCTAAATAAACATGGAATTTCTAAGCCTCGGGAAAGTAGATTACTGAATAAACCTCCAGTTTTGATTATGGCAAATATTCATGCTGGTGAAGTTGAAGGTAAAGAATCAACTCAGATGTTAATTAGAGAAATTCTTGAGAATAACAGAGAAGATTTATTAGAGAATCAAACTGTTTTAATTATACCCATATTCAATTGTGATGGTAATGAGAAAATGTCATCTAAAAATCGACGAGATAATGGCCCTGAACTTGCAGGTGAAAGAAAGAATGGGCAGGGGTATGATCTTAATAGAGATTTTGTAAAGGTGGAAAGTTTTGAAGTAAGAGCTTTGATTACAAATGTTTTTAATTGTTGGGATCCTGTTCTTTTTGTGGATATGCATACTACTAATGGGTCTTTACATCAAGAACCAGTAACCTATGCTCCAAACATTGCACCTGAAGGTGATCAAGTTTTAACTGATTATATGTGGAAAAAAGTCCTGCCTGAAATAGATAAAACCTTATTAAAAAAATATAAAGTTGAAAGTATTCCTTATGGGAATTTCATAAAAAGAGATGATCCTGTTAAAGGTTGGAGAAATAGAGCTATAGAAGCACGATTTGGCACCTCTTATTATGGATTAAGAAACCGTTTTTCTATCTTAGATGAAAACTATTCACATGCTGATTTTAGAACCAGAATAAAAGGTGCTTTGAGCTTTATCATAGCTATTTTGGAATACACCGATAAACATATGGATGAGATGTGCAAGTTAATTAGAGAGGCAGATTTAAGAGCAATTACAGAGGTTAAAAATTCAGAGTTTCCAATAAGATTTAAGCTCATCAAGACATATGATTTCTTAATAAAAAGCTATATATTTAAAAAGAGAGAAATCCTGGAATCTGAAAGGGAGCGTTATCCAAAAGAATGGTATGGAGATCATCTTGTAGAAAAAACAGATAAAAAGAAAAACTATCACACAACACTTTATGCCAGTTTAAAGCCAGTTGAAAAAGTAAAATTAACTGAAGGCTATATTATGCTTCCATCTGAGAAACAAGTGGCTATACATTTGAAACTTCATGGTATTAATGTTCAGGTTATTGGGGAGTCGTTTAAAGGAAAAGTCAGATTGTACAAAGTTATCAAAATTGAATCCTTAAAAAATCTTTATCAGGGGCATTTTTTACATACGAATATTGATTATGAAGAGGTTGAAAAGGAAGTTGATGTTCCGAAAGGCTCTTTTTTCATCACTTTATCTCAGTCACTTTCAAGACTTGCTGCTTATTTATTGGAGCCTCAATCCAGGGATGGATATGCTGTGTGGAATTTTTTTGACAGAGTTATGGTTCACCAATGGAGAGGTTACTCTCTATATCCTGTATATAAAGTACTAAAAACACCAAGAGTACAGATGCACAATTTTTAATTTATGGGAGACTCCAGAGCTTTATCTATTGACCTTATCTTGTTTTTCTGATAAATAAAGGTATGATAATAGAACAATTTTTACCTGCATTTCATTATGGTGATGCAATAGGAAATTCAACTTTAAGCCTTCATAAATGTTTATTGGAGAAGGGGATTGATAGTCGAATTATATCTTTAACTATTGATGAGAATATGAGGGATAAAGCCTCTTTTTTCAAAGATTACAGAGAAAATCCTGAATCTATAAAGATCCTTCATTTTGCTGTTCCTTCAGAGTTAACAGATTTTTTTACAAAAACAAAGGGAAAAAAGGTTATGGTGTATCACAATATTACACCTGCTCATTTTTTTGTAGGTTTTAGTGATGAATTTGTGAAATTCACAAATGAGGGTAGAAATCATCTCAATAGATTAAAAGACTCTTTTGATATGTCTATTGCTGATTCAGAATATAATGCTCAAGAGTTGAGAGGGCTAAGCTTTAGAAATGTGTTTGTTTTTCCAATTATGATAAATTTTGAAGAGTATTCAAAACCATTCAATAAACCTTATTATAACCTTTTAAATGATGAAAGGAAAAACATAATTTTTATAGGAAGAATCTCTCCAAATAAAAAGATAGAAGATTTAATAAAAGTATTGTTTTTTTATAAAAAGTTTATATCACCTTCAATAAGACTTATTGTTGCAGGTAATACTGCAACACTTCCAAAATATTTTTATTCTGTAAGGGATCTTGCATCAAGATTTTTCTTAACATCAGATGATATTGTGTTTACTGGTCATATTCCATTTGATGAACTTCTCTCAGTATATAAACTTGGTAATATTTTTCTTTCAATGAGTGAACATGAAGGATTTTGTTTGCCTCTTATAGAGAGTTGTTGTTTTCAGGTTCCTATAATTGCATATGATGCAGGTGCTGTGTCAGAAACCCTGGATGAAGCAGGAATAATTGTAAAAAATAAAAATTATGAATATATTGCCGGGTTGGTTGATGAGGTGATATTTAATAAAAAATTAAATTCTAAGTTAAAAAATTATGAAAAAAAGAGGGTTAAAAAATATTTTAAGGATTCCAATCCAGAAAGATTCTTATTAATATTGAACAAGCTATGATTAAGATTGGAATAATTGTTCAAAGATATGGAAAAGAGGTGGTTGGCGGAGCTGAAACATTAGCTAAAAATATTGCTGAAAGGCTTACTTCAACTGGATTTGATATTACAGTTTTTACAACAACGGCAAAAGATTATATAACCTGGAAAAACTATTATAATCAGGGTGAGTCAATACTTAAAGGTGTAAATATAAGGAGGTTTAATGTTGAAAAGGAGAGAGATATTGAAAATTTCAACAAATACTCTGAAGAATTTTTTGTAGCTGATTCTCAAAAAAGGGATGAAATGGATTGGATTAAAAGGCAGGGGCCTTATTGTCCAGATTTAATAGATGCTTTGATAAATGAGCAAAAGATTTTTGATATTTTTTTATTTTTTACCTATCTCTATTATCCAACTGTAAAGGGAATAATAGTAGTTGAAAAACCAATTATATTATTTCCTACAGCTCATGATGAACTTCCTATATATTTAAATTTAATGAATCAGGTTTTTAAAAAACCTGTGTCGCTTTTTTTTCTCACAGGTGCTGAAATGAATTTTGTAAGGAAATTGTTTAACCCTAATAATAAAATGGAATTGGTAAGAACAGGCATAGATATAAATGAGAATATAGATGAAAATCTCTTTAGAAAGAAATATTTGATGTTTCTTCCATATATACTTTATGCTGGGAGGATAGAGAGAGGTAAAGGGCTTGAACTTATATTTGAAGCTTATGAAATTATAAGGAAAAAGAGGTTGGTAAATCTGGTCTTAATTGGAAAGAAATTAATGGATATTCCTGAAATGGATGGTATAAATTATTTGGGATATGTTGCAGAGGATGAAAAAATCTCTGCATTTAAGGATGCTGTTTTATCTATTCAGCCTTCTTCAATGGAGAGTCTCTCAATAACTACTCTTGAATCATTTTCACAAAAGACGCCTGTGCTTGCAAATAAAAAGTCGAATGTTCTTAAAGAACATATTGAACTTTCTGGAGGTGGATTGTTGTATAATAATGTAGAGGATTTTGTTGAAAATTTCACAAAGATTTATGACAAAAGAAATTTAAGAAATAAAATGGGGATTAATGGTTATAATTATGTTAATAAATTTTATACCTGGGATGTTGTGATTGAAAAAATATCAAATGGAATAAAAAGTGTAATTAAAGGATAAATTATATATAGAATATTGGTGTGTGAGTGGAAGAGAGAAGATCGGATAACTTAAAAAATAAATCTATTGATATAGATAAAATTGCTCAAATCTGTTCTGATTGTGGTAATTGTTTATATTCCTGCCCTGTTTATAATGCAGAGTTGGTTGAACCCAATTCTCCGAGGGGGAAAATTAATTTAATAAAAGCAATTCTTGATAATAGGTTAAAACCTAATAAGCTTAACAAGGAATTTATGTTTGAATGTTTACTATGCGGGAGTTGTGAATATGTGTGTACAAATGGTGTTGAATACCTGGATATGATGATCAATTATAGAAATTTAATTTTTAAAGAGAAAAAAATTCCATTTAAGAAAAAAATAATCCTCTATTTTTATCAAACCTTTATATTAAAGAAATTAGGATGGTTTTTTAAAATTTTATCAAAAACTTCATTAAAAAAGAAATTAACAATACCAGGAATAGATAATATAAATTTAAACAAATTATATACATCGGATTATTCAAAAGATTTTGATATTTTGCTTTTCCCTGGTTGTGTTCTAACATATTTTTACTCATCTCAAATTGGAAAAATAAAGAGATTTTTAGAAAATAAGGGTTTTAAGGTTGCATTACCGAAATATTTAAAATGTTGTGGTTTCCCATATATATCTCAGGGCTGGAAAAAGATGTTTGATAAATTAAAAATGAAAAACATCAATATATTTTCAGATATTAAGTTTAAGTATCTTGTAGTACCATGTGGAACTGGTGTGATTACTTTTAAAAAATATTATGGTTTAAATGGAGTTGAGGTTTATGAGCTCACAGAATTTATATACAAATTTATAAAAGATTCAAAAGTTAATCTTAATATTTTAGAAGAAGAGCATAAAAAAGTTACATATCATGATCCATGCCATAATCTGAAGTCTCTTGGAATATATAAGGAACCAAGGAAGTTTATGAAACAATTTGGGAAAGGATTTGTTGATGACAAGTCTGAATTATGCTGTGGCTTTGGAGGAATATTCAGCGTTGGATTTCCAAATACTTCAAAAAAAATACTTGATAAAAGAGAAAAATATTTAAAAGAGACTGGAGCAGATATTGTTTTTACTTCATGTCCTGGTTGTTATATGCAATTAAGAGAAAATTTATCATATGATGTTAGGTTTTTTATAGAATTGTTTGACTGATTGGCTTTTTTATGATAAAAAATTGAATGCGTATATTGTTAATTATAATTATTTTTTGTTCACACCTGTTTGCAATCTCTGAATATTCAGAATTACCTGAAGTAGATCTTGAAAAATTTTACTCTATAACAAAAAGACTAACAGAAGCTGATAAGATTGAGATATATAAGAGTAAAATAGGCAGATTTGCTTTTTATAAAAAAGATAAAACTTATGGCTTTGTTTTATTAAGCGGAGATTATGCCTTATTTGAAGGATATAGGGGACCTACATCTGTAGCACTTGTTTTTAATAGAAAAGGTATAATTTCCAAATGTTCAATGGTCAGATCAAGAGATACAAGGTCATATGTTTATTTGTTGGTGAGAGAAGGTTTTCTTGATAAATTTAAGGATTTTAAAATAAATAACTCTATTAAAGTAGATGCAATAAGCGAAGCAACAATAACCTGCCAGGCAATTCAAAAATCTGTTCAAAAAAGCCTTGAAGATTTTTTACCTTTATTTAATTCATTGAAAATAGGTAAAAATGGTGTTCTTCATTCAATTAATCCTGATTTTAGTTTAGAAAAATTGCTGACGCGCTAATTAAGGTAAATTTGAATTTGTTAAAGGTTGGTGCTATTATTTTCCAATAGAAAATAGGAGTTTAAAATTTCAGAAAAAAAAGGCTGGAATTGTTTTTTCGTTTCTGATCTTCATGGAAATATTGAAGCATATAAAAAATTATTTGAACGCATTACAATAGAACATCCGTATGCTGTTTTTATTGGTGGAGATATTCTCCCTTCCCCTTTAAAGGCATTGACAAGCATTATTGATATTTCTCATAAAGATTTTATTAATGATTTCTTAGTAAAAGGATTGAAAAAAGTAAAAACAAACCTGGAGGATGCTTTTCCCAAGATATTTGTGATCCTGGGTAATGATGATGGTCGGTTTGAAGAAGCAGCTATGTTGGACGTAGCCTCTATGGGTATATGGGAGTACTGCCACAACAGACATATCCAATTGGGAGAATTTACTGTTTATGGGTACTCATATGTTCCTCCGACACCGTTTCGTTTAAAGGACTGGGAACGATATGATGTCTCACGTTATATATGCCCCGGATGTGTTTCACTTGAAGAGGGAGTTCTATCTATCCCTGTTCCGGAGAGTGAATTGATATTTGCTACCATTGCAGAAGATCTGGACAAACTTACAGGGAATAATAATCTTGAAAAATCGATCTTTCTCTTTCACTCGCCACCCTATAAATCCAAACTGGACCGCGCTCCACTGGACGGAAAAATGATTGATCATGTTCCTCTGGATGTTCATGTAGGAAGTATTGCCATTCGGCGATTTATTGAAGAACGACAGCCTTTAATCACGCTTCACGGGCATATCCATGAGTCAACACGTCTCACGGGTTCTTGGCGAGATAAGTTCAATAGAACAGTAGCTTTCAATGCTGCTCATGATGGTCCGGAATTATCTTTAATCAGATTTGACCCTAATGCTCCTGAGAATGCAACTAGGGAGCTTATTTAAAGTGACTATAACTACCTGAAAGAGCGAATAATATTTTATTTAGATATGCTAGTCCCCATTTTTAATGGTTTCGCAGCATCTGTGACAGCTCCGATTTTTATTGCATAGCTGTTTTTTTTCTCTATATCCTGATTTGTGACTAAATGGATATCTAATAAGTTGGTGGATTTATAACCTGTGCGCTTAAAGTTTACTTCAGCTAAGGAAAGGCCCCACCCCTCTAACCACAATAGCAGTTCTTTTTTTTGTGTATCAGTGCCGATAAAATGAATTAGAATATCAATATCGCTTCCAGGACCTGCAGTGGCATTTTTTGTACTACCGAACACATAGAAGCCTTTTACTCCAAAACGCTTGGGATCCAGTTGAGAAGCAATCCTGTTGGCCATATTGAGACGCCATATCCAATAATCGTCTGAATACCGGGGTTGAGATATTTTTCTTTTTGAAGTTTCGATTGTTTTGTTTTTTGGATCTTCAAAAATTCCGATAGCTTCATCTAGTTCTGCATTCATTAAAATATGCAGAGATGACCCATTGGCGCTGTGTGCTACATCGATTACTCTTATTACACTATCTAAATCTGCAAATTCTGGTAGCAATTCTGACAGTATATTGTCACTTTTAGTAAAAAAAACTTCATTAAAAATAATTCCTTTTTCATCAGGGTAGAGTGGAAGATAATGTATTGAAGCTTCTACTAGGTCCTGGAAGAAATGTGTACCAAAAGAAAGCTCCGGTACATAATTGCCTTTTTTTTTAGCTATTTCTATTAAAGCTGCACAATTATTAATATCAGAATAAGTGACATTAACACCTAATTTTATATCACCACGGCTCCCCCAACGTCCAGGCCCCATTAATATAAACTGCTTTTTAGGAAGAATTTTGTTTAGTTTTCCTACAGCATATCCTATATTTTTTAACTCTGAAATAGAAGATAAAAGGCTATATGCATCAGGATCAACATAAACTATATGAGTGATATTCTGAATATATCCGTTAGAGATGTAACGATTTGCTGAAAAAGCAATCTTATTCTCCTTGATATCTTTGGGGATAGGCGCAGGTTGAATATTTTGAGAATAACTTTGAGGACGGCACTGAAGTAAATAGAAATTCGATCCGTCATGAGCAAATTCAATATCCACTGGAGTACCTAGTTTATCCTCTAAAAGCTTGAGCATGTTGTTCATATTTTTTATAAAATCAGTTTTCTGCAAGATACCTTCAAATGTAACAAAAAGTTCATCTTTTTCAAAGTCAATATTAAATAGAGAAGTGGGCTTTCTGATTAAATCACCGTTTACTACTGATACTATATTTTGAATTTCAGGGATTTGATTGCCAAACTTTTCTATAAACCATTTTATTTCCACTGTTTCAAGAGAATTTGTATCTAAATTGATGATATCGATATTTTTTGGGGAATACCGTATAATTTCGTCTGTAGTAACATTGACTCGCAGATCAGCTTTCGCAGGTGCGATTAACACAGGATAATCCTCTGATATCCGGTCAACGGCGCGTGTTCCGAGTCCAGGCACCATACGAATTAAACCATCTTTTTGTTTAATACGAGAAGACCACCGGAATTCATTATTACTAAATGCAACTCCTGCAAAGCTAGGTAGATAGTAATTTCCTATCTTTGTTCCAACCACTTCTTGGATCATTATACCCATTTTTTCATTAAAGTCTAGTAATCCCATTTCACTTCTATATGCAATGGGATCCGGACTGAAGGTTGAAGCATATACTTCAGCTATGGCGTCAGTTAATGCATCTAATCGTTCTTTTTTTGAACCCTGGTTTGCAAGAAAAAGGCTTTTATATTTTCCTGAAAAAGCCGCACCAAAACGATCTTCTAATAAACTGGAGCTACGAACAATGATAGGTGTTTTACCAAAATCATCTAATGCAATGGATAATCCCCGAATAATTTCTGGAGAAAAATGTGAATTTTTAAATATTTGAATGATATTAGTGTACTCAATATGAATCTCATCCATATCTTTGTATTTCTGTTCAAAAACGTTTTCGAGATTATTGTAATGTAAAAAATTCATCACTTCATCAGCTGTAATATACCAAGTTTTGGGGATATTTATCTTTTTAAAGAGTTTTTTATGTTCTTCTGAAGCTCGTAAAATACATGATGCCAGGAATAGGCCTGAACTCTTGCCTCCCAATTTTCCCCCACTTTTAGCGGAAAATATGATGTTCTTTACAAGATCATAATAGTCATGTATCTTTATATAATTTTTTGCAATATTAATAAATTCTAATTGATCAGAAAAAAAATAGCGAATAAGTGAGGCACGCAGGCTTTTTTCAGTAGCGTAATTTATTTTTAATCCTTCGTCTTCCAAGTAATGGAATCTTGTAATGGCATTTAATAAATCTACTAAAGATGAGTTTGGATTTTCAAGTATATTAACAAGGAATCTGGATTTATCATATTCGATCCATTGCTGAATAAGGTTTAGAATATAATTTTCACTTAAATTTTCAGAAGCAATTCTAAAGGTTTCATTATCTTTAGAGAGTATTTTGTCCATTGATTCTTTACAGATGGGCTGGTTTAAATCTTCAATGTAATTTGCATACGTTGAATTGCTTTTAAGCCCGTGCCCTGACTCCTTTAATAATATTTTAGCTTCATTAATTCCTTTCCAGCAGAGATGGTAAAGCATTTTCTGGGAGAGAAATAAAAAGAGTTCCTTGTTTGACTTCTGTATCAAATCAATAATGATACGCCACTCCGGTGTAGTTTTAGCATTCAACTTTTCCCCAGCTTTCTGCCACTGGTAATGTAAACCCCTTAATTTTTTGTAAAGCAGCATATGACCGATACGTTCAGCAATAGATCCAATCAATTGATTCTCCTCTTTTAAAAAGCATCCTTCTGAGGTTGTAGGTACTTTACTGGAATAGGAGACTGTTAGTTCTCCAACGATTTTATCTTGTATTTTTATTTTAGCAGTTTGCTGAAATGAAGTTTCCCGATAACCCGGAGAGCTGGAGGCACAATCATTATAGAGTATTTTTACCTGTGCAATATTGGGGAACTGCAATCCAGAGGGAATGATTTTAATTATTGAGTTGAATATCTTATCTAAAGTTAATTCAGTACTATAAAAAATTTTTTCCAATTCATATAGACAATTTAATTCTTTACGTCTCTCTTGAAGATCTCCTAATATATTGTCTATAGTATCGGACTTATGATTTTTATTTTCACTCATTTTAATATTACTCCTTTGCGTTTCCTACCATCTACAATGATGGTAAGAGGTGAATTTAAGTGTATGTGTTTTACAAATGTTCCCTGGTCAATAACTTCTTGTTGTTCAAGCCAATCCCAATCTATTGAAAATTCATTGTTATTACCTATCGAAAAATATGGTACACATAAATTGGAAATATTATGAAAAAAATGAGAACCTTGGCTTAAATCAATAGCTATTCCTGGTAATTGAGATTCAACGATTACACTGACACCAGCTATCTGTCCCCATGTAATAGGTATTCCTAACCAGGGATCCGAAGTACCCCACCGACCAAACCCAATTAACATATATGGGGTTTTATTTTTCTGCAAATTTTGATTAAAGTCGGAGACTTCGTTGCTGATCTTTTTTGAATTTTTTAATTCAAAATTTTTCGGTATAATATAAAGAATATCACTTATAAAATCAATAGTTCCGTTTCCCATAACATTATTAGATGCAGCCAGAACATTACTTTTTATTATTCTACTTTCATCGATTTCTATCAATTCGTTAGAAACCTTCATTGGCCTAACCTGGAGTAGTCCGAATCTGGAGAGTTCTTTTTTTTCTGCATTAATAGTAAAAGCAAATTCTATCTCAAGTTTAGCTTTGAATAACTCTTCACACAACTTTAGAATAGATTTTATCAATTGATTTAAAGGTATTAAGTTCATCTGGAGAATAGGAGCGAAATTAATTAATCTTGGTCCTTTGGAATTAATACCTATATCAATGCGATCTGATTCATAATTGTATGTAGAGGCAATATAACGTAGTGTATTATCATACTCAGAATCTTGTAAGTTTAATTTAACTAAATATTCAGTTTCTTTTATTGGATCATATTCAGGAAGTGGTTTCATATTAACTGCCCAGAAATCCAATTGTGTGTTATTTAATAATTCTTTTGTACTATTATATGGGGCTGTAACTTCCGGGTATTCTGGTGAATAAGTCCAGACATTACCACCATCCACAATAGATTTACCTAAACCTAAAGCCAGGCTGATTACTCCATCTTCAGCTTTTGTATCAGAAAAAGGATAAAAATTATAAGAACGCGCTACACCGGATATATCTGGATAATAACGTTTATTATGAGGTAATCCTACCACTTCCTGGATTATTACAGCCATTCTTTCATCACTTATAGAGTAGGAAGTAGTTTTCATATAAGCTTTAGCATTTTTAAAAAATGTAGAAGCATAAACAAATTTAATAGCTTCTGTTAATTTATGAAAACGTGTTTCAATATCCGGTTGATTATTAGGCGTCATCTTTGTCTCATAAATACCTGCGAAGGGTGAATCTATACTATCTTCCAATAAACTGGAAGAACGGACTGCAAGTGGAGTATTTACTTTAGCAATTAAAGCCCATAATTCCCCATTCAAATTGGAGGGTAAATATGCTTTTAAAAAATGATGAGCAATACGCTCATCGCTTGAATCCGATAATGCTATCTCATAGAGATTATTCTGCTCCATAAAAATAGTGAAAAATTCTGTAGTAATAACTGTTAAACGTGGTATATGGACAAGAAAAGGAGATGTCTTTGTCCCTTTGTAATGCAAGGTGATTTTTTCTTTTATCAAAGCTAGTCCATTGGCTTTGCCGCCGAGTTCTCCATTACCAATATATGTAAAATCATCTTTTTCACTATAGAAATTACGGTTGAATTTTGTCACATAAGAGCCGTAATTATTAATTTGTTTTATCATACTCCCTTTCCTTCACTATATATAGCATTTTGTTAGAATTATTACAATAAAAAAAGATATTTTGAGGGAATGGCGGGATTCTGAGATCCCGCCTAATTTATTTATATATCTAGTGTTTTATACCCATCCTCTAACTTTGCATGCCTGAGCAACGCGGTCTATAGCTATAACATAAGCAGCATCCCGCATATACAGATTCTTTTTCTTTGCTAATTCACTTACAGCAATAAACGCATCAGTCATTTTATTATCTAATTTTCCTAGCACTTCATCTTTTCCCCAGTAATAGTTCATATTACTTTGGACCTGTTCAAAATAGCTGCAAGTAACGCCTCCGGCATTGGCCAGAAAATCAGGGATTAAAAATATATTCCTTTCCTTAATAATTTTATCTGCTCCCAATGTTGTAGGGCCATTTGCTCCTTCTGCGATGATTTTAACCTGTTTACTTATTTTATGTACATTTTTATCATTGATTTGATTTTCTAGTGCTGCAGGTATTAAGATATCTACATCTTGTTCAATCCAGGCTTCACCGGGTAAGTTTTCGTATCCTAATTTTGCTGCTTTTGCTTTATTTATACCTCCGAATCGGTCAGTAATACTCTTTAATTCATTAAGATTAATACCTTCCTTTTTTCGGTATGTATAAGATTTTTTGTCTTCTTGATCCCAGCAGGAGACTGCTATGACCTTACCACCTAACTGCTGATAGAGTTGGACTGCGGATCGAGAAACATTACCAAAACCCTGTACACTGGCTACAGTATCCCCGGGGCGAATTTCCATTTCTTTAAGAGCTTCTCTAAGGGTAAAAATGATGCCATACCCTGTTGCTTCAGTTCTACCAAGGGAACCGCCCATTCCAACTGGTTTGCCAGTAATAAATCCGGGATATTTGGAGCCCTTTATAGCTTCGTATTCATCCAGCATCCATACCATATGCTGTGCATTTGTCATAACATCTGGGGCAGGTACATCTTCTAATGGACCTATATTTTTTACTATCTGGCGAATCCATCCTCTGCACAGCCTCTCTTGTTCATGAGAGCTTAGGTTGTGAGGATCACAAATCACTCCACCTTTTGATCCACCAAGGGGGATGTCAACCACTGAACACTTCCATGTCATCCACATAGATAATGCTCGTACTGTATCAATGGTTTCTTGAGGATGAAACCTAATACCGCCTTTACCTGGGCCTCGAGCATCATTGTGAAGTACTCTGAAACCTCTGAAAATTTTTACTTCACCATCATCCATACGTACTGGAATACTAAAATGATATTCTCTTAAAGTGTTTCTTAAAAGATCTTTTGTAGCTTTATCAAGCTCGAGTATTTCAGCGTTTTTGTCAAACTGAGCCCGAGCTGTTTCAAAGGGATTATAGCTTTTAGTGTTCATTATAACACCTCCTTTATATATCTTAATTTTACCTTTGCAAATTTATTGCCAAAAATTAAGTTTTTAAGTGAAAATTTTTTTATTAATTGTAACATATAGCAAAAAAAAGTTCAATCATTTATGTGTAATTTACATTATTTTAAATAAAATCCAGCAGATAAAAAGCCCACCCAGTGTTTTAAGGAGAATGGAGCTGTTATTCCATAACCGGATTTTTTTATAGGTAATACTCCTTCAGAATATGTATCAGAATATCTGAGAATTTTTCCTTTAAGATGTTTATCAGGGAAAATCTTATTTACAACTTTTAAAGTAACAAGCATTCCGAATGGAATGGAATACCTACCGCACCATAAGGCTTTTTTATAGTCTTTGTTGATCTTTCCATCTAAAGCCTGTGTCAATCTTTCTATTTTGTTTTTAGAGATTTTTTCAGAAAGGAGTGCTTTTGCAATCTTTTTATCATTAATTGTACCGAGATTATGAGCTTGTTCTCCTTCTCCAAACAGATTATTATTAAAATCTTTTCCATAGTGATTCGCATCTGTAGAAATCAAAAAAAATATATCTTCACCGATTTTCAGATTATTAGTTTTAATATAATTGGCAATCAAACCTGATAGATCATTTGAAATTTTATCCATTGTTTCAAAATCCATGCCAGTAATCATTATAGGAGTTATTTTTATATCAGGATTAAAGTATTGTAAAAATGGGATCATTGCTTCAATGGAATGTTCCAGCATATGAGCTTTGTTACTTATGATATAAAAATCTTTTTTAAGTCTATTTTTTAGAAATTCCCTTAAACCTGAAATCCGAACTTTTTTATAAGGTCCTTTCCAGGATTTATATTTATCAAATATTAATATTTTTTTAGGATCTCCAATCTTTTTTTTAACCGTTCCATGAGTTACGCCAAAAATGACTACCTCTTTTGTTTTAAAATTTTTAAATAGAGGATAGTAAACTCTTGCAGCATATAGGTAATCATCGTGTGGAGAAATGCCTGCAATAAGCTCAGGTAAATTAAATTTTTGCTTTTCTATTGATTCTAAATAATTCATTAATCTATTTACCTGTTTTGGTTTCCAGAAGTACCCAATATTATCTCTTATTGGTCTGATATCCTCAGAAAGTATGTGTATATTAAGAAAAATAAAGAATATAAATAGGATTTTTTTCATTTATCTTTACTCTTTGTCTTTATAATCTCACAATTAAATAATATTTACAAGGGGCTGTCTATGCAGTGTTAGTTAAAATTTAAAAGTGCACTTTTAATTCATAAATGACAAGAGCTAAAAAAAGTGTTGACAGATGGGTAAATAATGTTATAATTTTAATATGATTAAGAATTGTTTCTTACTTGTTTTACCTGCAGTTTATAATGTAAACAATTCCAATAATAATAACAATAATCTGGCGGTTCTGCCCGTCTAAAAATATAATTATAAAAAAACCAATATTCTTATTAAAAATTAAATCAATTTCTATATTAAAATAAGGAGAAAAAATGTTTAAACACTTAATTATACCAAAAGATTATATGTCAATAATAAATTTAGAGGAAACGCAAAGGGCTATTAAAGATATTAAGCTTTTTTTTCAGGAAAACCTGGCTGCGTCATTAAAATTAAGAAGGGTTACGGCACCTATTTTTGTTAAATCAGGAACAGGTATTAATGATGATTTAAATGGAGTTGAAAAACCAGTTTCTTTTTTTATTAAAAATTTAGATAATATAAAAGCTGAGATTATTCAATCACTAGCTAAATGGAAAAGGCTTACTCTTTTTGATCTAAATATAAAAGAGGGAGAGGGTATTTATACAGATATGAATGCAATAAGACCCGATGAAATTTTGGATAACATGCATTCCCTGTATGTTGATCAGTGGGATTGGGAACGTGTTATTTCAAGGGAAGAAAGAAACCTGGATTTTTTAAAAGATGTTGTTAAAAGGATTTATGGAGTTTTAAAAAAAACAGAGAACTATGTCTCCAGACTTTTTCCAAAAATTAAACCCTTTCTTCCTGAAAAAATCACTTTTATTCATTCTGAGGAACTGGAAGAGAAATACCCGAAGTTAACTCCAAGAGAGCGCGAAAATGAAGTGTGTAAAGAATATGAAGCAGTTTTTATTATTGGTGTTGGAGCAAATTTAAAAAATGGCAAACCACATGACAGCAGAGCTCCTGATTATGATGACTGGACAACTCCAACAGAGAAAGGATTGGGTTTAAATGGTGACATTATTGTATTGTATCCGGTTCTGGGAAAAGCGTTTGAGCTTTCTTCTATGGGTATTCGGGTTGACAAAGAAGTACTAATAAAGCAACTGGAGATTACCGGAAATAGTGAAAGAAAGAAACTTTTCTTTCATCAAAAATTGTTAAATGATGAATTACCCCTTTGTATTGGAGGCGGAATAGGTCAATCCAGATTATGTACTTATTTTTTAAGAAAGGCTCATATTGGTGAGGTTCAGGTAAGTATATGGCCTGAAAAAATGAAGAAGGAGTGCAAAAAAAACAATATATTTTTACTTTAGAATATAAGTAAGTGTTTGGCCTTCATGTCCCTATCTTGAATAAGTCAAGTTTTTTAATAATTAGAAAAAAACAAAAAATTACTCTATTGAATTGATAATTAACTTATAATGGATGACAACAGGCACGTGTGAATTACATTACTTTAAATAAAATCCAGCAGATAAAAAGCCTACCCAGTGTTCTAAGGAGAATGGAGCTGTTATTCCATAACCAGATTTTTTTTTAGTTAAATTTAATTTTAAATTTGGAATTTATTATGTTTTTAATTATTATATAATATATATGAAAAAATTTATTGTTTTAATTTTATTATTTTCTGGCCTGATAAATGCTCAAAAACATAACATAAATTTTGAACATATCTCTGTTGAACAGGGATTATCTAATGGAACTGTATATTCAATTGCACAGGGCAAAAAGGGATTTATGTGGTTTGGAACACCTGATGGACTTAATAAATTTGATGGTTACGATTTTATTGTATATAAGAATAATCCTTTAAATCCCCTATCTATTTCAGATAATAATGCAGGTAACATATTTATTGATAAATCAGGTATTATATGGATTGGAACCTGGGGTGGGGGGCTTAATAAATTTAACCCTGAAACCGATCAGTTTACTAATTATCTTCCTGTTCCTGATGATCCTACAAGTATCAGCGATGACCGTGTTCAGTCTATTTTTCAAGATAGTTCTGGCACTCTCTGGTTCGGAACATATCAAAATGGGCTTAATAAACTCATTTTAAGTAAAAAGGAAGGTTCCAATTATAAAAAGGAAAAATTCATTATATATAAACATGATCCAAATAACCGCAACAGCCTAAGCAATAACCGGGTTTGGGCAGTTTTGGAAGATCAGCACAGACAGCTCTGGGTTGCAACCAGTAATGGGTTAAATTATTTTGATCCCAAAACAGAGCAGTTCATTCATTATTATTATGATCCTGATAATCCATATAGTCTGAGTAATAATCTTGTTCGTTCACTTTATATGTCCCATTCAGGTATTTTTTGGGTTGGAACTCAAAATGGATTGAATCGCTTTGATCCAACAACCAAAAAATTTACCAGACATTTTTTTAATAAGGAACAAAAACAGATGTTTGATAAAAATACAATTAACACTATTGCCGAAGACTTAAAGGGAATACTCTGGGTTGGAACTACAAATGGGTTGTATTGTTTTAACACAAAAACAGGAGCATTTACATATTTTTTACATGATGCAAGAAACCACAAAAGCTTAAGTGCAAATGAGATCAGGCGTATATATGTTGATCGGTCAGGAACTATATGGATAGGAACTTTAGGAGCAGGAATCAATAGGTTTAATTATGAACAAATAAAATTTGATCATTTTTTTCATGATCCGTATAGAATGAAGAGTTTAAGCAATAATTATGTTAGAGCAATCTTTAAGGATAGTTCAGGAACCCTATGGATAGGGACTCGTAAAGGACTTAATAAGTTAATTACAGATAAAACTAAAGGCTCTGATTATAGATTAAATAGATTTCAACATTTTAAATATGATCCTGAAGACCCTGACAGTCTGAGTCATAACGAAGTATGGTGTATTTATGAAGACAGATTCAAAAATCTCTGGATAGGAACACGAAATGGTGGCCTTAATAAATTTAATAGAACTACAGAGAAATTCACACATTATTTACATGATGTTGAAGATCCCAATATTTTAAGTCGTATGGGAATTTTATCAATTTACGAAGACCGTTCAGGAACTCTTTGGATTGGTGCTTATTCTTACATTGGGGGGCTTTATAATTTTGACAGAAGTACAGGGAAATTTAATCGCTATGAGCACAACCCTGATGACCCTAATAGTATAAGTCACAACGAAGTCTGGTGTATCTTTGAAGACCGTTCAGGAACTCTCTGGATTGGAACAGGAAATGGATTAAATAAATTCAACAGGAAAAATAAAAAATTTACCCGCTATCAATATATTACTGATAAAACAAATCACATGCATATAAACAGAGTGTTCTGTATTTATGAAGGTAAAGCAGGAATCCTGTGGATTGGAACAGACTGGGGCCTATATAAATTTAATAGTTTATCAGAAAAATTCACAGCCTTTTTTGAAAAAGATGGCCTTCCGAATAATAGGATATTAGGAATATTACAAGATAATGATGGAAGTCTCTGGCTAAGTACGAATAGAGGAATATCAAGATTTAACACTAAAACAAAAACTTTTAAAAACTTTGATGTTGATGATGGCTTACAGAGTAAAGAATTTAATCCTGGAGCATATTTTAAAAGTTCTGATGGAAAAATGTTTTTTGGTGGTGTAAATGGATTCAGTAGTTTTTATCCAGAAAATATTAAAGATAATTCACATATACCTCCAATTGTAATCACTGATTTTAAGATATTTGATAAATCCGTAAACCCCAGTGAAAAATCTCCTCTTCATAAGTCTATCACAGAATTAGATAAAATAAGACTTTCCTATAGAGATTATGTTTTTTCTTTCGATTTCGTTGCTTTAGATTATATTTCTCCTGAAAAGAATAAATATGCATATAAACTGGAAGGTTTTGATAAAAACTGGATTTATACAGATGCTTCAAAAAGATTTGCCCATTATTCCAACCTATCTCCTGGAGAGTACATTTTTAGAGTGATTGGCTCAAATAATGATGGTATTTGGAACAGAGAAGGCACATCAATCAAAATAACAATTGTTCCTCCATTTTGGAAAACATTGTGGTTTAAACTAATCGTGTTGTTTTTATTTTGTGTGGTTATCTATGGGTTTTTCCGTTTCAAAACTGCTCAAATGCGGTATAGAGCAAAGATACTGGAAAATAGTGTAAATGAAAGGACAAAAGAGTTGCAGAGCTCAGAAGAGAAATACAGAACAATGATTGAGCATTCCAATGATATGATATGGACTCTTGACGAAAAAGGAAGTTTCCTTTATTTTAATAAGAAATCTGAGGAGATTACTGGATATAAATTAAAAGATTGGTATGGGAAATCATTTGCCCCACTAATATTAGGTGAGGATTTAAAAATGATTGAAAATATTTTTATAAAAATAATGGAGGGAACGCCTCAACATTATGAATTAAGTATTTATGGTCACAAACGGAATCTATTAACTTTATCTGTTAATACAGCACCCATATTAAAGGAAGGAAAGGTTATTGGGACTGTTAGTTTTGGGAGAGATATTACTGAAAAGAGGAAAATGGAAGAAGAGCTTTTTAAAGCGAGCAAGCTTGAATCCATTGGTATACTTGCAGGTGGTATAGCACATGATTTTAACAATATTTTAGCTGGGATTATAGGTAATATATCAATGACTAAATTAAGGTTAAACCCTGAAGATAAAATTTTTAGCGCTTTAATAAAAATAGAGAAAGCTTCTTTACAGGCAAAGGATTTAACGAACCAATTGTTAACTTTTGCTAAGGGTGGAGCTCCGGTAAAAAAAGTAACCTTAATAATGGATTTAATAAAGAATTCTGTTCAATTTGCTTTGACAGGTTCAAGTATAAGGTGTAAATTTTCAATATGTGATGATCTCTGGCCTGTTGAGATTGATGAAATTCAAATAGGTCAAGTTATCAACAATTTAATTATCAATGCTAGCCAGGCAATGCAAGCAGGAGGAGTAATAAAGGTAGTTGCTGAAAATATTTATATAGATTCAGAAAAAGTTCTTCCTCTAAATGAGGGGAGATATGTAAAGTTATCAATAAAAGATAAGGGATCCGCGATATCAAAAGAACATCTGGATAAAATATTTGATCCCTATTTCACAACAAAAGAAAAGGGAAGTGGACTTGGATTATCTATAACTTATTCAATAATAAAAAAGCATAATGGATGTATAACTGTAGAGTCAGAAGTTGGAATTGGAACGACTTTTCACATTTATCTTCCAGCATTAGAGAAAAAGGTGTTGGAAGGAGCGAAGAAAAGTGAAAGGGAACTCATAATCGGAAAGGGAAGAATCCTTTTAATGGATGATGAGGGTATAGTAAGAGATGTTTTGGGCGAAATGCTCAGATATATTGGATATGAGGTGGATTTTGCAGAAGATGGTGACAAAACAATAGAATTGTATGGAAAGGCAAAAGAATCTGGCAGCCCATTTGATGTTGTAATATTGGATTTAACAATTCCAGGTGGAATGGGAGGCGAGAAGGCGATAAAGAAACTCATTAAGATAGATCCAGGGATAAAAGCAATAGTTTCGAGTGGATATTCAGATGATCCAGTAATGTCGAGCTTCAGAGAGTATGGTTTTTCCGGAGTCCTCTTAAAACCATATATAATTCAAGAACTCAGTGAAGTATTACATAAGGTAATGTATGAAGAAGAAAAATGATTTTTTTAATAATAATAAAGTTTTTATAAATTTTGAATCAAAAGAAGTGTGGTTAAAAAGTGTAAAATAATATGAAAATTCTTCTAAGTCCTTTTGACTTAGGCTATTGGTTTTGATAAAATAAATATACTAAAAATATCAAATGAAAGAGATTATTTTATTTATTTATGGATTGTTTGTTTTAGCTGCTTCATGTTATGTGATATTTATACTTTCAGGTCCTTTAAAAAAAGTCGGAGGAAGGATTGGGAAATTATTACATCTGCCTGAAGATGTAATCGCATCAACCTTTCAAGCTTTTGCTACGTCCGGTCCTGAAATTGTTATGGCAATACTTGCTGCAACGCCATTTATAACATATGAAACCTGGAAAGCTTTAGAGCTTGGTGAAAAAGCTGGTTCAGGCACATTAAATATCGTATTCTCTGCTATGAGTAATCTTCTTGGAATTGGTGCTGTGGCAATTATTATTATGATCAAAAAAGGTATGGTAAATAAACATGAAATAATTAAAGTCACATCAAGTGTAAAGATCAGTTTGATTTTTTATGTTTTATCTTCAACATTACTATTTATTTTTGTAATGAATAAAGAGCTGGATGTTATTGAATCCTGGATTTTGATGATTATTGGAATAGTATATGTATTTTCTCAATTCTTTATCCCTTGTATTATTAAGAAATTCAACAATAAAACTGATATAAATTCAGAAAAAAACAGGGAAGAAGATATAGGAGCTGAAAATAGTAAGTATATTGTACCTCCAACAGCTGGTGCCTGGGTGAAAGATTTTTCTTATAATAGTTTTATTTATTCTTTTTTAATTTTTGGTCTTATAATTTTTGTAAGGGAAGCTATGGGAGCTTCATTTAGAATGGCAATAGTTAGCATATTTTCTCTTGGTGGAGTTATTATTATGTTTACCTCATATATAAGTAGTTTCCCTGAATTTATGTTAACATATCGTTATGCTATTGCTAATAAAAAGAGTGCACTTCTTGGTATGTTGTTTGGTTCAAATGTAATTGACCTTGCTTTTTCAGGGTTTAGAGCAATATGGATTGGTAGCCCAATGCAGATTTACTCAACTGGACCATATGGGAATTTGCTGATTTTTTATATCCTGGTAATACCTGTTATAGCTATTTTAGCTTTGATTGGCTTATGTATGAGGAAGATTAAGTTTAAAATAGCTTACCCTTTAGTAATATTTTATGTACTTTATATTATATCTGGATTTATTTTAATTTAAATTATGGAAATAAGGGAAGAGCTTGAAATAAGAGAGGAGAGCTTAAATTCAAAAGCTTCAAAGAGTAAGAACAGTAAGAGAATAAGAAAAGAGGGAAAATCCTCTATGAGAACTGAGTTTCAGAGAGACAGGGATAGAATACTACATTCAAAATCATTTAGGCGATTGAAACATAAAACTCAGGTTTTTATATCTCCTGGAGGAGATCATTTCAGGACACGATTAACACATACACTGGAAGTAAGCCAGATTTCAAGGACAATTGCAAAAGCATTGAATCTAAATGAAGATTTAACAGAAGCAATAGCGTTAGCACATGATCTTGGTCATACTCCTTTTGGTCATACAGGAGAGGAAATATTAGATGGGCTTTCAGATGAAGGTTTCAGGCACTATGAGCAGAGCTTGAGAGTTGTAGATAAACTTGAATATAATGGGAAGGGATTAAATTTAACTATTGAAGTCAGGGATGGAATTCTTAAACATTCTAAGGGAATTGGTCCTGTTATTCTTGAAGATAAAGATAGGATACCTTTTACTCTTGAAGGTCAAATCGTAAGAATTTCAGATATTGTTGCTTATGTTAATCATGATATTGATGATGCGCTAAGAGCTGAGATTATTACAAGAAATGATATACCCGGTTCAATTACAGAAGCTTTAGGAAAAACATTTTCAAAAAGAATTGATACTATAGTAACAGATATTATATATAAAACCTTAGAGAATAATCTTGAATTTATTTCTGTTTCAGACGAGATTTATAATGAGGTATTAAAACTAAGAGATTTTTTGTTTAAGAGAGTATATAAATCAGGAGTATTAGAAATAGAACGGAAAAAAGTAAAGGGAATGTTGCACGTCATTTTTTCTTATGTTAATCTTGAGCCTGAAAAATTTATAAATCCATATCCTGAAGGTGATTCAATAAATAGAAGAATAATTGACTTTATAGCAGGAATGACTGACAACTATGCTCTTAATCTTTTTAAGTTAATAGCTCTTCCAAGATATATGTATTAGTTATTAAATATTTTTTAGAAAAAATATTTAATAATTGAACTGAAAAAGATATTTTACGTATTATTATTATATATTTACATAAAGGAGGCTTATAATGAAAAGTTTTTTTTCAAAACTTAGATTAAAAAGATTTGGAATGCTTGTTATAATAGCATTTACTTTTATTTTTTCATTTATTCTGAAAAGTAGCACACTAACCATGCAAAAGCAATTAAAGAGATTTCCTGATATTCATGAAAATACTATTGTATTTGTTTATGGAGAAGATATCTGGAAAGCTCCTGCTAAAGGTGGTATTGCAACTCGTTTAACTGTAAATGATGGTCAGGAGAGGTTTCCGAAATTTTCTCCTGATGGAAAGATGATAGCTTTTAGTGGAGATTATGATGGTAATTCTGATGTATATGTAATGAATAACAATGGAGGTGAGATAACCAGAGTAACATATCATCCAGGGGATGATGAGGTTGTAGGATGGCACCCTGTTAGAAATAAGATTATATTCTGGTCTACAAGGCATAGTTATAGTCGTTTTTCTCGCCTTTATCTAATTTCTCCAGATGGAACAGGCCTTGAAGAAATGATTATGCATGAAGCTGCTGCAGGAAGTTTTTCGCCTGATGGAACTAAAATAGCTTACAATCGTGTGAGAAGAGAACACAGAACATGGAAGAGATATAAGGGCGGATTGGCTCAGGACATTTACCTTTACAATTTTAAAACAAAGAAGGATACCAGACTAACGAAGTTTAGAGGAACTGACAGAATTCCAATGTGGATAGGGGATAATATATACTTTAGCTCAGATCGTAATGGAGCATTAAATATATATTCATATAATTATAAAACATCTCATATTAAACAGATCACAAAACACGTAGATTATGATGTTCGTAGACCAAGTAAAGGAGGGAACAAAATTGTTTATGAAAAAGGTGGAGAGATCTGGGTTCTAAATGTAGATACTAAAGAGACAGAACATGTACCTATAAAAATCATAGCTGATGCTCCTGAAGTTAGACCTTACATAAAAAAGGTTAAAAAATATATAACTGGATTTGATATATCTTCATCTGGGAAAAGGGCGCTTATTGAAGCCAGAGGTGAGATTTTTACTGTTCCTGAAAAGTATGGTCCAACACGAAATCTAACTAAAGATTCAGGAGCCAGAGATAAAGATGCAGTTTGGTCCCCTGATGGAAAAAAAATTGCTTATTTTTCTGATAAAAGTGGAGAATATGAAATCTATATTGTTGATCCAAAAGGGTTAAAAAAGGCTTTATGTTTGACTCATAATAAAGATGGTTACCGCCATACTTTAAGGTGGTCTCCTGATAGTAAAAAAATTGCATTTACAGATCAAACACTCACGTGTTATTATATTGATATAAATACAAGGAAAATAACTAAGGTTGATAAAGCATATTATGAAAATATTGATGTTTCTCTTGACCTAAAGCCCATATATGATTTCACATGGTCTCCAGATAGTCGCTTTATTGCATATTCGAAAATGGATAAAGATCTGGTAACAAAGGTTTATATATATTCATTGGATACGGGTAAAACTCATTGTGTAAGCAATGGTATTTTCAATGATTTTGTCCCTGTTTTTTCAAAAGATGGAGAACATCTCTTCTTTATTTCAAATCGACGCTTTAATCCTACTTTCTGTGATTTTGAGTGGGAAATGGTTTATAAGAATGTTGCTGGAATATATTGTTTAACTCTTAAGAAAAATGGTAAGCCAATTTTACCTTTTAAAAGTGATGAAGAATCTGTTGCAAGTAAAAAACAAGATAATAAAAGGGTAGAATCCGGGGAAAAAGGTAAAAAGGATATAAAGGCATTAAGAATGGTTATTGATTTTGAAGGTATTTCCGAGAGAATAGAGGTTTTACCTTTAAAACCAGGAAATTATCGTAATCTTTCAGTTAATAAAGACTCAATATTTTATTTGAATGCAGATAAAGGAGATTTTAACAGGTTTGAATTTCGCAGAATGGGTCCAAGTAACCTCTATGTTTTTTCTTTTAATGACAGGAAAGAAAAAACAGTAATATCAGATATTGATGGATATAAACTTTCTTTTGATGGTTCACATATTGTGTATAAGCAAAAAGATTCTATTGGAATTATTAAATCTGACTCAAAAAATTCAAAGGATAAAGCATTAGATCTGTCTGATTTAAAAATGAGATATGAACCTCTTAAAGAGTGTAAACAGATTTTTAATGAAGCATGGCGCATGGAGAGGGATTTTTATTATGAACCAAGAATGCATGGAGTGAACTGGAAAACTATGAAGGAAAAATATGGGAAACTGATGCAGTTTGCATCATGCAGACAGGACGTACGGTATATTATTGGAGAACTTATTGGGGAGCTTAACACCTCACACACTTATGTGTTCGGAGGAGATAGAAAAAGAAGAGCTGATAGAGTTAATATAGGTATGCTTGGTGTTGACTGGGAAATAGATAAAACAAGCAATCGTTATAGATTTAAGAAGATTTATAATGTTCCAGATTGGTCTCGTGGGATAATCCCACCGCTTTTAAAACCAGGCATTAATATTGATAAAGGAGATTACATTTTAAAAGTTAATGATCAGGATATTACAGCTGATAAAAATATTTATAGCTATTTCCAGGATTTAGAAGGAAAACAGGTGACACTTCTTGTAAATAAACAACCAACAGGGATAGGAGCAAAAGAGATTGTTGTAAAACCGCAGAGGGGTGAGGGGTTATTGAGATATCTTGATTGGGTTGAGCACAATCGTTTACTTATTGAAAAAGTTTCTAACGGGCAGATTGGTTATATTCACTTACCAGATACATATATTGCATCTGCTGTTGAATTTCCGAAATATTTTTATGCACAGACAAGGAAAAAGGGATTTATAATAGATGGGAGGTTTAATGGAGGAGGTCTTGATCCTGATATTTTCTTGGGTAGATTGGATAAAAAAATTCATTCTTATTGGACGCGCAGGTATTCGCATGACCAGACAAGTCCTTCTTTAGCCACGAGAGCTCATATGGCATTGTTAACAAATCGTCAAGCAGGTTCAGGTGGTGATGAATTACCAATGATTTTCAGGTTTCGTAAAATGGGACCAATTATTGGAACACGAACATGGGGCGGTCTTGTAGGTGTTTCAATGTTTATAAATCTTATTGATGGTGGTGGATTGAGTGCTCCTGATTATAGAATTTACAATACAAAGGGAAATTGGGTTGTTGAGAATATTGGTATTGAGCCTGATATAACTGTTGATCTTGATCCGAATGAGATGGCTCGAGGATATGATGCACAACTTATGAAAGGTATTGAAGTTTTAATGAAAGAGATAAAAAAAGACCTCAAACTATGGCCAAAACATGAAATTTTCCCTATAGATAAAGAAGCTAAATGAATTGTGAGAGGGCGCGGAGACCGCGCCCTTAAAAATTAAAATATATAAATTGATTAAAGAGTTACTTAGTATTGTTAAAGTCACGGTTTTCCAGCCAAGGTGTAAGTTATGTGATAATATTCTTGTTCACAGAAATGAAGAAATTATATGTAATGAGTGTAAAAGTAAAATAAAGATTAATTTAGAGCCTGTTTGTAAAAAATGTGGAAAACTATTACATATAAATGGTAATTTATGTGGAGAGTGTTTAATTAATCCACCCATATTTAGAAAGCACATATCTTATTCTATATACGAAGAAGAAATAAAGGATTTAATTTTACTATACAAGTATTTAGAAATTGAAAAGCTAAAAAAACTTATTGCAAACTATTACATTGAACTATTTTATAGAAAAGTTGATGAAAAGTTTGACTTAATTATTCCTGTTCCTTCAGATGATGGCAGAAAAAGAGAGTATGATCATATTCTTGAAGTATCAAAAATTCTATCAAAAGAACTTGGAATCAGGCTTTTAAATAGTAATTTAAAGAAGATAAAAAAAACATTGCCTCAGGCTGGATTGAGTATGGAGAAAAGATTAAATAACCTTAATGGAGCTTTTAAATTGAACAATCCTGTTGAAGTAAGAGGTAAAAAAATATTGTTAATAGATGATGTTTATACAACTGGAACAACTGTGAAAAAATGTACTGGGTTGATGAAAAGAGTAAAAGCAGATGTAATTGTTTTAACTCTTGCAAGATCTATATAATTCTATTTATAAAATTTTATTGATTTTTTCTTTAATAAATTATAGAATATAGTGTATTATGGTGTATTAAAACATGAATTTAGCAAACATAGTAACAATATTAAGAATAGTTCTTGTTCCAATATTTGTTGTTATTCTTCTTACAGCAATGGAGAATAAGGAAATTATTGCTCTTATCATATTTATTGTTGCTGCAATTTCTGACACGATTGATGGATATGTTGCTCGAAAATACAATCAAGTTACAGATCTTGGCAAATTTCTTGACCCTTTTGCTGATAAGTTACTTGTAGCCGGCGCTTTACTTGCGCTTGTCCATTTACAAACAGTAGAAACCTGGGTTGCGACTGTAATAATTTTAAGGGAGATATTGATTACAGGATTTAGATTCTATTTTCTTGTTAATGATGCAGTATTTTCAGCGTCCTGGTTAGCAAAGAAAAAAACATTGTTTCAAATTGTATCTCTTGGGATCTTGATCATTTATGAAAGATTGCCATATCCTGATATTATGCTTACAGTTGGAACAGTATTGTTGTATATTGCAACTTTTTTAACTGTTTATAGTGGTGTTGAGTATATTTTAAAATATTCAAAAGTATTAAAACAAAAATAATGTCATATAAAAAATATCCATTATTAAATAGGAGAAATTTAAAAACAATTTCGATTAATGAAAGGAAATCACTTGTAAATGTAAAAGATTTTGCAAAGCCATATACACCTGGTGCTGGTTTCGAATCTTTTTTAAAGTCACTTCCTAATTTTTTGGCTTCAAAAGAGCTTTTTGAGTTTTCAAAACTTGTAAAAAAAGCCAGGCAGAATGGAAAACCTATTATGCTGGGTATGGGAGCTCATTGTATAAAAGTGGGTTTAAGTTCAATAATAATTGATATGATGCAGAGAGGATGGATTTCCTCAATAAGCGTTAATGGAGCTTTTATTATTCACGATTTTGAAATTGCTTTGGCTGGTAACACTTCAGAGGATGTCTCAAAAAATTTACATAAAGGAATTTATGGTAATACTGAAGAAACTGGTTTGTTTTTGAATATTGCTTTAAAAGAAGGTTGTAATAGGGGAATGGGAGGAGGAGAATCTATTGGGCACTATTTGATTCAATCAAAATTTCAATATAATCATTATAGTGTTTTATACAATGCTTATAAGTTAAATATTCCTGTAACAGTACATCCTGCAATTGGTACAGATTTCATACATTATCATCCAAGTTTTGATGGAGCTGTATTAGGAGCATTGGCTGAGAAAGATTTTATTTTATTTTCTTCAATAGTTTCGAAAATAAATAATGGTGGTGTATATATAAATATCGGATCAGCAGTTGTAATGCCTGAAGTCTTTTTAAAGGCAGTCTCTTTTTGTATTGGACAAGGTATTGAATTAAAGGGTTTTTATACTGCAGTATTTGATTTTATAAAACATTATAGACCTTTAGAGAACGTTGTAAAAAGGCCCATATTAAATGAAGGTAAAGGATATTATTTTATTGGACACCATGAAATAATGATACCTTTATTTGTTGCAATATTGTTGAACTCTTAAAGATTTTTTAAATTAAAAATCCGAATATTATAACTAACCTTTAATTTTCATATTTTTGAAACTTATACAAAAAAAATCGCATCTAAACAGACATGATGCAGAAAGATAAAATTTTTAAGTTTTTTAATTGTATGGTAAAGGAGAAGATTAAATGAAAAAATTTATTATATTTTTATTAATGTTACTTATGCTATTTCTTGTAGTTTTTCCACAGAAAGGTATTGATAAATTCGAAAAAGAGGTAAAGGGGATTTTAAGTGATGTTTCTCACTCGATTGTAAAAGTTGTTTCTGAAAATCATAAAAAATATATTGCTACAGGCATAGCAATAGAGAGAAATTTGGTTATAACAAATACTCTAATAATCAGGTATCCATATGATAAAATCTATATAAAAACTGTTGATGGAAAAAAATACCCTGTTATAGTTCTTAGTAAAGATAGAGAATCTTCATTAATCTTATTAAAATTAAAAAAAGATGTTCTTAAACCAATAAAGAGAGCATCAAGTTTTGAAGTGGGTAATTGGATTGCTCTTATTGGTGTGTTCTATAACAATTTCCCGTCTATTTTTCAGGGTATAATTAGTAATGTTTCTGATGATGAAATGATTTTAAATGCTCCAGTTGCCCCAGGTGCTTCAGGAGGTGCTGTAGTTAATAAAAAGGGTGAATTAATAGCTGTAATAAGAGGAAGATTTGGCTTTTCATATAAGCCTGATCTTTTGTTTAAAGACTATGATTCAGAGATTATTTTACAAGGGTTGAAGTCAGAGAATAAAGATCTGTGTTATGCAATTCCAATAAAAAGGGTAATAAAAATTGTAGAGCAATTAAAAAAATATGGAAAGGTCAAAAGAGGATGGTTGGGAGTATATATTCTCTCTAATAAAAAAGATGGCTCCAAAATAGTTAGTTCAGTTGTAAAAGATTCTCCTGCTGATAATGCTGGAATAAAAAATAGAGATGTTATTATTTCGATTGATTCCAGAAGAATTAAGGAATATAAAGATATAACAAATATTGTAAAAGCTCTGTCTCCTGGTAAAGTTGTTAAAATTGAGGTAAAAAGGGATAACAAGTTAAAAGCTTTAAAAGTAAAGATTGGAGAACTAAAAGAGAAAAAAGATTATAATTATAAATACGATAAGTTAAAAAAAAGGTTAACTGATCTTTTTGAAGTTCCTGAGATTTCAAGTTCATTCCCTCTTAATAGAAAAATCACTGTTCACATAAAAGGTTCAAGGAAATTAGGGATTAATATTATTGAAATAACTCCTGAATTAGCAACTAAGTTTAATGTAAGAGAGGGATATGGTTTGATGATATCCAAAATAGATGAAGATAGTGCAGCTAAAAATGGAGGATTAAAGGTTGGTGACATTATAATAAGTGCAAATAATAAAGAAACCAAAACAACATCAGATATTCGTAAAGTTTTGTATTCGTTGGAGGATGAAGAGCCTGTTTTGCTTGAATTATATAGAGATAAAAAATTGAAGAAAATTAAGATAATTCCTGAAAAAGATGAAAAACATAGATTCTATTTGGATAGTTTTATGGATAATATGAAGAAGTTTCCTCTTGAAATTTCTGAAAAGGTACAAGAAAATGTTTACAAGAATATAGAAGGGCTGAAAAGGAAGATGGTAGAGCTTAAAAGGCAATCATTAGAGAAGATAAAGGAAGAGGATTTAGAGAAAATAAGAGAGGAGATTGAAAAGGTAAAAGAAATAGCAAAAGAGAGTTATATAAAAGGACTGAAAAAACTGGAGGAAGATATGAAAAAAATGGAAAAGGAAGAAAAGAAAATGAGAAAAGAGCTTAAAAAAATAAAAATAGAAAAGGATAAAAAAACAGAAAATATATAATTATTAATTGTAATTACAGATCTCATTTAGATAATTTATTCATATATTAAACCAAATCTAAAAAAGATTAATATAGTTTTATCTTTCATTTAAAACTATTCATAATCTTGATTTAAAATGAATAATTGTATAGTATTCATTTCTTATGAAACCATATTTATCTTTAATATTGTTATTCCTGAGCTTATTATTATTTTCAGAAGATAAAAATTTTGTGAAATACAGATGCCCTCTTGATATTAAAAATGGATATAGCTCTTCTTTTCAGGAATTTCGTTCGAATCATTTTCATTCTGGTATGGATTTAAGGACTTTTCAGAAAACAGGTTATCCTGTTTATGCAATTTCTGATGGTTATATATATAAAATAAGAATGGTTAAGAGAGGAAGTGGTAGGGGGTTATATATAAAGCATAATGATGGGAATACATCTATATATTTTCACCTTGAAAGATTTGAAGATAGTCTTGAGAAGATATTAAAAAAAGTACAGAATATAAGAAAAAAGAGATATTTTGGGAATTATATTCTAAAAATACCCTTAAAAGTAAATCAAGGAGATTTGATTGCTTATTCAGGGGAAACAGGTTCTGGTTTTCCGCATCTTCATCTTGAGATAAGAGATAAAGATTACTTTGCAATTAATCCATTTAGACTTGTGAATCTACCTTTAAAAGATAAAAATTTCCCTGTTTTAAAATCAATAATATTAAGAAATAGAGATGACTCATTAATAAATGGTGAGATCGGGGAAACTTTTATCAACTTTGAAAAGGTAAATAATAGTCTTTATGTTTTAGAAAAACCTATTGTTATAGATGGAGTTTTTGATATTGTTTTAAAAACTTATGATATTGCTGATACAGGCAAAATAGTTTCCCCATATAAGATATCTGTGTTTGTTGATAACAAAGATTATTTTAATTTGAGCCTTAATAGATTTAAAAGAGATGATAATAACCAATTGGGATTTGTATATGATATGTTTTATTCAAATTCAGGTTCATATTTTTTTAATTTATTCTATCAAAAAGGTTACAAACTTGAAGAACAAAAGATTCCCCTTAATACCATTTATAAGAGTATAGAATATGGCAAGCATAAATTAAAAATTTTGGTCTATGATAATTATAATAACACCTCAACGGGTTTAATTACTTTTTATAAAGTAAGAAAACCTGCAATTAACATTTCAGATATTAATGTAATAAAAAATAAAATTGATTTTAGTATTGAAAAATTGAATGCAGGTTTATCTGATAAAATTGAAATAATTATATACAATAATAATGATGACAAACTCTATTATGGAAAATTGAATTATTCAAATATTTCAGAAAAAAAGAAATTTGTATTAAAGGGAGTTTTTGATGATGTCAGTTTTCTTGATTTTAATTTTATCAAATATGGAATAATTTATTTTAATAAGAGATTTTTATTAAAAGAGATCGGAATTGATGATATAAACGATATTGAATTTGAAACATATATAAACAGGGATGAAGTTTTTATAAAGGTAAAGAATTTCAATTTAAGGAGTGAAAGCCTTGTATTAGAGCTTATTCATGGACATGAAAAAAAACTAATTGAGCCTGAGTTCAGCACAAGCCAAATCTATTTCAGATTTAAACCCTTAAATTCAGCACATGATGTGTTTCTGAATTTTGTTGTTTTAAAAGATGGTATAAGAGTCAAAGAAATTAAAAAGGGATTGAAATTAATTTTACTTAAGCCAGAAGAAATTAAAACATATTTCAACTTTGGAGAATTTGAAGCGGAATTTCATACAAATGCTGTTTATGAGCAAAAAGTGATGAATATAGAAGAAAAGGAGTTTTATGCAGAATACCCGATCTTATCAAAACAGATAAGCCTGTATCCTTATAATTTTCCTTTTCTTGATCTGGTTTATTACAAATTCAAAAAGAATACTCTTAATCCCAGACAGGTTGGAATCTTCAGGTACAATTTGTTAAAAAAAAGGTGGAAATATGTTTATACAACCTATAATAGTATAAATAAAACATTCACAACAAGAGTTATAAGTTCAGGTATATTTGCTTTGATGAGAGATATTTATGCTCCTGAGATATTTTTTATTAGACCTGAATCAAGATATTTAGAGAAATTAAAAAGATTAATAATAAAAATTACGGATAAGGGAAAGGGAGTAGATGATAATAGTTTGAGACTTTTTTTAAATGGGAAGAAAAATGATTGCGAGTATGACCCTGACAGAAAATGGGTAAAAATTGAAAATTTAAGATATTTAAAAAGAGGAAAGAATTTAATAGAAGTATTTATACAGGATTATGCAGGAAACAAGTCATCAAAAAAAATTACATTTTTCTTAAAGTAAAAATATGATGTAGAATTTATATTAAGATTATTTACATTAGGAAATAGCAACTATTCAGTTTTGGGAAAACTTTAGTTTGCAACACTTCTGCTTCGTTTGCCCGTACGTGAATTGACCTGTTTACGGTTCATCTCATTAAAATTTCAAACTCACTTCGTTCAGACAATGAAATTTTACCTCATTTCATTTGGTACATTCGCTTTACCGAACAGGCTCTAAATTCACTCCCTGAGGCAATTTCAGCAGAAATTGTTACTCATTTTTCAAAACTGAATAAATACGAGAAATATTGTTGACATAACGTACGTTTTGTCGTATTATATTCAAGAAGAATAAACATTCAACACAGGATTGTATATCAGGTTATTAAAGAAAAAAAAATTGTAAAAATCATTAAAATAACTAAAATTAATTTAATATATTAATATACAAGGGGTTTGATTTATCAAACCCAGATGGAAATTAAAATTCATAAAATTATGGAAACATTTAGAATTTGGATTGATTTGCAATAAGAATGAAATATGATAATGAAAGAACTGATAATCATATAGAAGGTATTCTGTATGGTTAAATAAAAGTGGTAAAATACCTTCAAATAGTTAATAAAGGAGGTGTTTTATGATAAATTATGTTGGAATGGATCTTCACTCTACTAACACTGTATTAGGTATGGTAGATGAAGATGGTAAGCGAA